>Ga0302314_10000851_pt1 | contig 56660 bp, 50 predicted proteins | sample III_Palsa_N2_3_FD_200533 | JGI IMG/M metagenome (GOLD analysis project Ga0302314, IMG submission 200533) | Peat permafrost microbial communities from Stordalen Mire near Abisko, Sweden - III_Palsa_N2_3 | ecosystem: Environmental > Terrestrial > Soil > Palsa > Peat permafrost | place: Sweden...
GAAGAACCCTTCACCCTCGATGGGGGAAGGGCAGGGTTGGGGGTGAACACGCCGAAGGTTGGGCGAAGAACGCGTAAGGCGTCGAACCCAATCTTTTCTTCACCAACTGTGGACGCACCCCCACTCCAACCTCTCCCCCATCGAGGGGGAGAGGCTCTGTCCGTGCCCTGCGTGGAGGCTAACGCAGGTAGGCGTACAGCCCGAACCCTGCCGCCGACACCGCGGCGCCCAGAGCGAACCACAGCCAGGCCCAGCTTCCGCGCGGTTTTGGCGGTGCGACCGGTTCCGGCGGGTCGGCCATCCTCGCCAGGGCCTTCAGGGCGCGGACCGCATCGCCGCTCAACTCTCGCACCCGCGCCGCCGGCGAAAGTTCGCGGGTGATCCAACGGCGCACGATCGGCTCCGCGGCCGCCCAGCGATCGTGCTTGGGGTCGATCCGTCGCGCGACGCCCTCGACGGTGACCATGGTCTTTTGCAACAGCACCAGCTCCGGCCGCAGATGCATGTCGAACAGCGAGGTGATCTCGAACAGCTGACCCAGCAGCCGGCCCATCGAAACCTCGTAGGCCGGCCGGCCTACATTAGGTTCGCCCACCGCGCGCAAGGCCTGGGCGAAGGCGTCGATGGAGTGGTGGGCCGGCACATAGCCCGCGTCGAAATGCGCCTTGGCGACGCGGTGGTAGTCGCGCTGCAGAAAGCCCCAGAGGATCTCGGCCAGGTGCCGGCGCGCCACGGCGTCCAGCCGCCCGACGATGCCGAAGTCGACGGCGGTGATCTGGGCCGGGGCCGCGATGAACAGATTGCCTTCGTGCAGGTCGGCGTGGAATACGCCGTGGTCCATCGCCTGGGCCAGGAAGGCGCGCATCAGATTGGTCGCCAGCGCCGGGCGGTCCAGGCCCGGCTGGTCCAGCGAGGCGGGATCCGACAGGGCCATGCCCTCGGCCCAGTCCAGGGTCAGGGCGCGGCGGCCGACGCCTTCCCAGATCACCTTGGGCGCGCGCATATAGCCGTCCTTGGCCATGATCTCGGCCAGTTCGCTGGCGCCGGCCGCCTCCATCCTGAGGTCCAGCTCCAGCTGCAGCGCGCGCGCGACCGTGGCGACCAGCGCCTTGGGCTCCAGGCGCCGGGCCAGGGGAACACCCGCCTCGACCCACGCCGCGGCCAGGGTCAGGGTTTCGATGTCCCGCGCCACGCGCCGATCGATGCCGGGACGCAGCACCTTGACCGCGACCCGCCGCCCGTCCGGCATCGTCGCCGGATGAGCCTGGGCCAGCGAGGCGGCGGCGATTGGCTCCTCGAAGGTGGCGAACAGGCTGTCGACGGGAACGTCCAAGGTGGCGGCCACGACCGCGCGCGCCACGTCGGTCGGAAAGGGCGAAAGTTGGTCCTTGAGCCGGCCCAGATCGTCGGCGAAGACACGGCCGAAGATGTCGGCCCGGGTCGACACCACCTGACCCAGCTTGATCGCCGCCGGCCCCAGCCGCTCCAATGAACGCGCCAGCCGCTCGCCGGGCCGGCCCCGCCGCGCGCCCGGACCTGACAACAGGCGCAGCGTGCGGGCGAGGAACAGCGCCGACGGCGGCAGGATGCCGTCGATCTCGCGGGGAATCAGCGCGTCGGCGCGCGTCAGCACCCAGCCCGCGTGGATCAGTCGGGCGAAGGCGGCGGGTCTGCTCATCCTTCTCGCTTCGAGGGGGCTTCCCGCTTCGAGGGGGCTTCCCGCTTCGAGGGGGCCTTCAGCGCCCAACCCTGGTGCAGGGCGGCGACGCCGCCGGTGAAATTGGTCCAGCCGACCTGGTCGAAACCCGCCTCGCGCATCAGCTGGGCGAAGCGCGCCTGGTCGGGAAAGCGGCGGATGCTTTCCACCAGATACTGATAGGCCTCGCGGTCGCCCGCGACCCACTGGCCGACCCTTGGGATCACCTTAAACGAGTAGGCGTCATAGGCCGCGCGCAGCGGTTCGGTCACCGGCCGGGAAAACTCCAGGCACAGGAACCGCCCGCCCGGCTTCAGCACGCGACGCGCTTCGCCGAGCGCCGCTGAAATGTCGGTCACGTTGCGGATGCCGAAGGCGATCACATAGGCGTCGGCGCAGGCGTCCGGCAGTGGCAGCCTCTGGGCGTCGCCGACGCTCCAGGCGACCTCGGGCGCCCCGCCCCGCTCGCGCCCGGCTCCGACCATCTCGGCGTTATAGTCGACGACGAAGATCCGGGCGTCGTCTCCCCCATTGCGCAGCTGCGCCTTGCGCGCCAGCCTGGCGAACCGCATGGCCATGTCGCCTGTGCCGCCGGCGCAGTCGATGATGGTCTCGCCCGGCCGGGGATTGAGCCGCGTGGCGACCATGTCCTTCCAGACCCGGTGCACCCCCGCGCTCATCAGGTCGTTCATCAGATCATAGCGCCGGGCGACGCGGTCGAAGACGCCGCGGACCAGTCCCGGCTTGTCCGCGGGATCGACGTCCTGAAAGCCAAAACTCGCGGCGGGCTGGGTCATGGACCGCCTCTTAACCCGCCAAGAGCGTCCGCGTCATCCGTCAAGCCGCCGAAGACCTCAAACAGGCGCGACTTGGCGCGGCGAGGTTCGAAGGCCTACATCTGCGCCATGCCCGAACTTCCCGAGGTTGAAACGGTCCGCCGGGGCCTGGAGCCGGTCCTGCGAGCCGCCAGGCTGATCCGGGTCGAGGCGCGCCGCCCCGATCTGCGCTTTCCCCTGCCCGAGGGTTTTGTCCAGCGGCTGACCGGCGCGCGGATCGAGGCGCTGGAACGGCGCGCCAAATACCTTCTGGCCCGGCTCGACCGCGGCGACACGCTGGTGATGCATCTGGGCATGACCGGCCGCTTCGAGATCGAAGGCGCCGAGGCGTCCCGCCAGCCTGGCGAATTCCACTACGCCGCTCCGGCCGACCCGAAACACGCGCACGTCGTTTTCGAGACCGAGGCCGGCCATCGGGTGACCTATTTCGACCCGCGCCGCTTTGGTTATATGGACCTGATCGCCACTGACGGCCTGGAGCGCCACCCCTGGTTCGCCGACCTGGGGCCGGAGCCGTTGGACGCGGGGTTCAGCGCGGCGTACCTGGCGGGGGCGCTGGCTGGCCGGCGTCAGAACATTAAGGTGACGCTGCTGGACCAGCGGATTGTCGCGGGCCTGGGCAATATCTATGTCAGCGAGGCGCTGCACCGGGCGCGCATCTCGCCCTTGCTCGCCGCCGGAGAGGTCCGTCCGGCCCGTCTGAAGGCGCTGGTCGAGGCGGTGCGGGCGGTGCTCGCCGAGGCGATCGAGGCCGGCGGCTCGACCTTGCGCGACTATGCTGGCGCCGACGGGGCGCTGGGCTATTTCCAGCACCGATTCCGCGTCTATGATCATGAAGGTCAGGCGTGCGAACGCGCGCAATGTCGGGGCCGGATCGAGCGAATCGTCCAGGCCGGCCGCTCGACCTTTTTTTGCGCCACATGTCAGCGCTAGCTTGGGCGTCCGCCACCCAGTAACGTGAAGCGATGTCGCGACGCCTGCGCCCGATTCTAGCCGCCGTGTTCTTGTACCTGTTGGCGGGCCCGGCGCATGCCGAGCCGCCGGTTTGGGTGGTGCATGGGGCGCACTGCACAATCGTCCTGTTCGGTTCGGTGCACATCCTGCCACCCAACCTGAAATGGGAGCCGCCCAAGCTCAAACGCGCCGTCGCGCGCGCCCACGAAATCTGGTTCGAAATCCCCCTCGACAACGCCTCGATGGCGGCAGCCAGCCTGGCGGCGGAAACCGCGGGCCTGCAGCCCGCGGGCCAGACCCTGAGCGCCGAGCTTAGCCCTGCTGATCGGGCGCGGCTGGCGGTCCTCGCCCAGACCTACGCGGTGCCTATGGAGGAGCTGGATCGGCTGAAGCCTTGGCTGGCGGAAATACGCCTATCGGTGGCCAGCTACCGCGACCTGGGCGCCTCGCGCGAGCTGGGCGTCGAACACCAGATCCTCGAAGGCGCGCGACCCGACGCGCGCCAATTGGCTTTCGAAACGCCGCAGGAGCAGATCGGCTATCTGGCCCAGGCGGCGACGCCCGACCAGATCGCCTCGCTCGAAGAGACCTTCGACGAACTCGAGGCCGGCCCGGCCACCTTTCAGCGCCTGATCCGCGCCTGGATGGCCGGCGATCTGAAGGCGCTGAACGCCGAGGCGCTGGCCCCGTTGGCCAAGGCGGCGCCGGCCATCTATCAGACCATGGTGGCGCAGCGGAACGAACATTGGCTGCGGACGGTCCTGGCGCGGCTGGACCAGCCAGGCGATGCGGTGATGGTGGTCGGGGTCGGACATCTGATCGGTCCCGACGGGCTGCCGGCCCTGTTGCGCTCCAAGGGGGTTCGCGTCGAAGGGCCGTGAATCGGCGCGGTCAGCCATTTGGCCGGTATCGCGTTGACCGCGCGGTCCCATTGCCGTATACGCCCGCACTCCTGAATTTCAGCGCTAGACCGAACGGTCCGGCGCCTATCCGTTTTGAGGCTGATACCGCATGGCCAACAACCCCGGCGCAAAGAAGGCGATCCGCAAGATCGAGCGCCGCACCGAGGTCAACAAGGCCCGCCGCTCGCGGGTCCGCACCTTCCTGCGCAAGTTCGAAGAAGCCGCCGCCAGCGGCGACGCCGCCGCCGCCAAGGCCGCCTTCGTCGAAGCCCAGTCCGAATTGATGCGGGCCGTCTCCAAGGGCGTGGTCCACAAAAACACCGGCTCGCGGAAAGTATCGCGGCTGGCGGCCAGGCTGAAGAAGCTCGCCGCGGCCTGAAAGCCCGGCCGCCGAGCGTACGGCTCAGCTAGCTATTTGATTAGTTTTAGGTATTCGGATGCGGTCAAACGCAGGGTGAGGTGCGCCCTGAATCAACCGGCTGCGACAAATTGTTCAGTGAACAGACACCGATTTTAAGCATTCCCTTGCGGTGTCGGCGGCTCTGGCGAGTCAACAGAAATATCGTCCGAAACGGCGAAGAATCCAGGTTGACCGGCGGGGGTCGCTGACTAGTCTGAAGCCTCGATACGCTTCCATCTCAGTACGGACGATTCAGCAGACGGCGGTCCCATGCGGCCGACGGGTGAGGCTTCGTGCGCTGAACGGGACGGGCCAGGCGTCGTGGGGGCGGGGGTCAATGGCACGAGGAAAAGGTCAATCGCGATGAAGGTGGGCTATGCGGGCTCCGCCAGCGGCGTCGCTGGTCAGGTCTTGGACTACGGCGCCAGCGGCGGTCTGGCGAGCGCGGTATGGAGCCGCGCCTGCGCCGTGCTGAAGGGCGAGATGAGCGAAGACACGTTCGGTTCCTGGCTGGCCCAAGCCTGCGTATGCGAGGATCCGGCCGGCGCCCTGGTGCTGGTGACGCCTACAGGCATCGCGCGAGATTGGATTCGCCGCAACGCCTGGCGGCGGATCACCGATCTTTGGGGCCAGACCGATCCGCTGGCGCGTCCGCTTGGCCTGCAATCGCGCGTCGAGTTCGAGGGCGGCCAATGCAGCCTCGGGCGCGCGGCCCTGGCGGACCCAGCCACCGCGATCGCCATAGCTGATCCGATCTCCTCGGACCTGCCCCGCCCGGCCGCGGGATCGTCGGCGGGCCCGTCGGGGATTTCTGGGCGTCCGCCGCGGGCCGCCGGTCTGCAGGAGCGCTTCACGTTCGAGACCTTCGTGGCCGGCCCGGCCAACGAATTCGCTCACGCCATGGCGCGTCGGGTGGCGTCCTGGAGCGACGGCCACTTCAATCCGGTCGTGTTCCATGGCCCCTACGGCTTCGGCAAGACCCACCTTTTGAACGCGATCGCCTGGGAGGCGATGCGCGTCGCGCCGCAAAAAAAGGTGATCTACCTCACCGCCGAGCGTTTCCTGTCCAGTTTCGTGCGCGCCCTGATGGACCGCGCCGGCCCGGCCTTCAAGGAGGAGCTGCGCGCCGCCGATCTGCTGCTCATCGACGACGTCCATTTCATCGCCGGCAAGCAGTCGAGCCAGGAGGAGCTGTTCCACACCCTGGCGGCCCTGACCCAGGACGGGCGCCGCGTGGTGTTCACCGCCGATCGCGCGCCGACAGCCATGAGCGAGATGGACGCGCGCCTTCGCTCGCACCTGCAGGCCGGCCTGGTCTGCGCGGTCGAGCCGGCCGACCGCACGCTGAGGCTGGGCATTTTGGAAAAGAAGCTCGAGCTTTTGGCCCGCCAGCAGGGCTTCGCGAAGGCCGGCGCCCGGCCCGAGGTGCTGCAGTTCCTGGCGGACCGCTTCACCGACAGCGTGCGCGAACTGGAGGGCGCCTTGAACACCCTGGTCGCCCGCACGGGCGACGGCGTGGCCCAGATCGGTCTCGACGAGGTCCAGGCGATCCTCAGACCCCACCTGCGCGGCGGCGAGAAGCGGATCACCATCGACGAGATCCAAAAGGCGACCGCCGAACACTACGCCATGAAACAGGTCGACCTGATTTCCGAACGCCGTAACCGCGCCATTGCTCGGCCCCGCCAGGCGGCCATGTGGCTGGCCAAGCAGTTGACCACCCGCTCGCTTCCCGACATCGGCCGTCGCTTCGGCGGCAGGGATCACACGACGGTCTTGCACGCCGTGCGCCGGATTGAGGAGCTCAAGGCCGGCGACGCCCAGCTCGCGCGCGATCTGGAGGTCCTGACACGAAAGTTGCGCGGCTGATCGCGATCCACGAGACCAACGCGCCGGCGCGACCGCCGGCCTGTTCCCTCTTTCGCGCCGCCCGAATTCAGCTAATCTCCGCACCCCTTCATCGGGCCGTCGGGGCTTTCGAATCACCGCGGCCGCAGATTCGGACGTCCAGATGCAGCTAACGATCGAGCGCGCGGCCCTGCTGAAAGCGCTGGGACACGTGCAAAGCGTGGTGGAGCGGCGCAACACCATCCCGATCCTGTCCAACGTCCTTCTGTCCGCCGATCGCGACGCCATGGCCTTGTCCGCCACCGATCTGGACATGGAGATCGTGGACGAGACGCCGGGCCGCGTCGACGGCCAGGGCCAGATCACCGCGCCGGCGCACACCCTCTATGAGATCGTGCGCAAGCTGCCCGAGGGCGCGGAGGTCGAGCTGCGCTTCAGCGCCGACGATCCAAGGCTGCAAGTCTCCGCCGGCCGGTCGAAATTCAATTTGCCGGTGCTGCCCGCCGGCGATTTTCCGGTGATGTCGTCCGACGGCCTGTCGGGCCGGATCACCATCGACACCGGCGATCTGATCCGCCTGATCGACAAGACTCGCTTCGCCATCTCCACCGAGGAGACGCGCTACTATCTGAACGGCCTTTATCTGCACACCGTGGTCGAGGAAGGCCGCGCCCTGCTGCGGGCCGTGGCGACGGACGGGCGGCGGCTGGCTCTGGCGGAGATGACCGCGCCGGAAGGCTGCGTCGGCGCCCCGGGCGTGATCATTCCGCGCAAAACCATCCAGGAGGTGCGCCGGCTGCTGGAGGACGCCGGCGAATTCGTGGAGATGCAGGTCTCGGCCCAGAAGGTCCGCTTCGAATTCGGCCGCGCCGCCCTGACCTCCAAGGTGATCGACGGCTCTTTCCCCGACTATGTGCGGGTGATCCCGCGCGACAATAACCGCGTGTTGACCGTCGACAACGCCCTGTTCGCCCAGGCCGTGGATCGGGTCGCGACCATCTCCGCCGAGAAGAGCCGCTCGGTGAAGATGAGTGTAGAGCCCGGCAAGGTGGTGCTGACCGTGCGCAATATGGAAGCCGGCCAGGCGGTCGAGGAGATCGAGGTCGACTATGACGGCGAGTCCTTCGACATCGGCTTCAACGCCCGTTACCTGCTGGACGTCGCCGGGCAGATCCATGGCGAGACCGCGGAGTTTCGCTTCTCCGACCCCGACTCTCCCACCCTGGTCCTGGACCCCGCCGACGCCGACGTGCGCTACGTGCTGATGCCGCTACGGGTCTAGCGATAACCCTTCTCCCCTTGCGGAAGAAGGAGGGGCCCGCGACGCGGAGCGGCGTGGGAGGATGAGGGGTCGCACCGGTCTCTCTGCGGCGTCCATTGATCAGCGGCGAGGGTGGATTGAGATGTGGAAAGGCCGGTGAAACCCCTCATCCTCCCATGGCGTAGCCATGGGCCCCTCCTTCTCCCGCAAGGGGAGAAGGAATCGTGCGCTGCTCGTTCGCCCGAGGCCCTGTAGTGCCCCGGGCCCGGCTGCGCCAGCTGACCCTGACCGATTTCCGTTCGTACGAACGCGCCGCCCTGCCCCTCGACGGCCGGCCGGTCTATCTGTTCGGCCCCAACGGCGCCGGCAAGACCAATCTTTTGGAAGCCGTCAGCCTGCTGGCGCCTGGCCGGGGGCTGCGCGGAGCGGCGATCGCCGAGGTGGGACGCCGCCTGCCAGGCGAGACGCGCGGCCGAGCCTGGGCGGTCGCGGTGAGCCTTGACGTGGGCGACGGGCTCGTCCAACTGGGCGCCGGGACCGAGAGCGCGACAGCCACGCGCCGCTCGGTGAGGGTGGAGGGCGAGCCTGTTCCACCCGGCCGGCTTTCCGATCTATTGCGCCTGGTCTGGCTGACGCCGCAACAGGACCGTTTGTTCCTCGACGGCGCGGCCGATCGGCGGCGGTTCTTCGATCGCCTGGTGTTCGCCGCCCAGCCCGGACACGCCGCGCGCGCCGGGGCCTATGACCGCGCCCTGCGCGAGCGGACGCGACTGCTCGTCGAAGGCCCGGCCGACCCCGCCTGGCTTGCGGCCCTTGAGGCGCAGATGGCCGAGGCCGGCGCGGCGATGGCGCTGGCTCGAGCCGAAACCCTCGCCGTGCTGCAGGCCGAGATCGACCAGCGCGGCGAACGGCCCTTTCCCCAGGCCGGCCTGGAGCTGACCGGCGAGTGGGAGCAGTTGGCCGCCAAGGGGGTCCAGCCCGACGAAATCCAGGCGCGCCTGGCCCGGGCGCTAGCCGCCGCGCGCGACCGCGACGCCGCCGCCGGCCGCGCCCTGACCGGCCCGCACCGGGGCGATCTGGCGGTCCTGCACCGGCAAAAGGACCGTCCGGCGGCGGAATGCTCGACCGGCGAGCAGAAGGCGTTGATTCTCAATCTGGTCCTGGCTCAGGCCGCGCGACTTTCGCGTGCGGAATCCGCGCCGAATCCTATATTGTTGCTGGATGAGGTCGCCGCGCATCTGGACCAGGTCCGGCGCGCGGCCCTCTTTGACGAAATCGAGGCGCTTGGCCTGCAGGCTTTTCTGACCGGGACCGACGAAGCGCTGTTTTACGACCTGAAAGGGCGAGCCCAAGGCGTCGGCGTGGACGCTGGAAGGCTCGCTACGGACGATACATGACCGACCAGACCCCTGACCCCAACATCCCCGCCGGCGATGACGAGGCCCCGATAGAACGCGAGCTGAACGGCGACGACTACGGCGCCGATTCCATCAAGGTGCTCAAGGGCCTCGACGCGGTGCGCAAGCGGCCGGGCATGTATATCGGCGACACCGACGACGGTTCTGGCCTGCACCACATGGTCTATGAGGTGGTCGACAACGCCATCGACGAGGCCTTGGCCGGCTACGCCTCGCTGGTCGAGGTCGTCCTGAACGCCGACGGCTCGGTCAGCGTGACCGACGACGGCCGGGGCATCCCGACCGACATGCACGAGGAGGGGGTCAGCGCCGCCGAGGTCATCATGACCCAGCTGCACGCCGGCGGTAAGTTCGACCAGAATTCCTACAAGGTCTCGGGCGGCCTGCACGGCGTCGGCGTCTCGGTGGTCAACGCCCTGTCCGACTATCTGCTGCTCAAGATCTACCGTGTCGGCAAGGCCCACGAGATGCGCTTCGAGCGGGGCGACGCGGTCTCGCCGCTGATCATCACCGGCGATGCGCCTCGGCGCGAGAACGGAGAGTTTCTGACCGGCACCCACGTCACCTTCATGCCGTCGCTGACCACATTCTCGCATGTAGATTTCGACCTGAAGACACTGGAGCATCGGCTGCGCGAGCTGGCGTTCCTGAACTCCGGCGTGGTGATCAAGCTGCGCGACTTGCGCGGGGCCGAGCCGTTCGAGGAGATCCTCTCATACGAGGGCGGTGTCGAAGCTTTCGTGCGGCACCTGGACAAGGCCAAGACGCCGCTGATCAAGGCGCCGATCACCATCCGCGGCCGGCGCGAAAAGGTCGAAATCGACCTCTCCTTGTGGTGGAACGACAGCTATCACGAGACCATGCTGTGCTTCACCAACAACATCCCGCAAAAAGACGGGGGCACGCACTTGTCGGCGTTTCGCGGCGCCTTGACCCGGGTCATCACCGGTTATGCCGAAAGCTCCGGCGCGGCCAAGCGCGAGAAGGTCTCCGTCACCGGCGAGGACGCGCGCGAGGGCCTGACCTGCGTATTGTCGGTCAAGGTGCCGGACCCGAAATTCTCGTCCCAGACCAAGGAGAAACTGGTCTCCTCCGAGGTCCGCCCGGCGGTGGAAGGGCTGGTCAGCGAGGGGCTGGCCAGCTGGTTCGAGGAGCATCCGACCGAAGCCAAGCTGATCGTCCAGAAGATCGCCGAGGCCGCTGCCGCCCGCGACGCCGCGCGCAAGGCCCGTGAACTGACCCGCCGCAAGTCGGCGCTGGACATCACGTCCCTGCCCGGCAAGCTGGCCGACTGCCAAGAGCGCGATCCGGCCAAGTCGGAACTGTTCATCGTCGAGGGCGACAGCGCCGGCGGCTCGGCCAAACAGGCCCGCAACCGTGAAAACCAGGCGGTATTGCCGCTGCGGGGCAAGATTTTGAACGTCGAGCGCGCCCGGTTCGACAAGATGCTGGGCTCTGAGCAGATCGGCACCCTGATCACCGCCCTGGGCGCCGGCATCGGCCGCGACGACTTCGATATCGAGAAGATCCGCTACCACAAGATCGTGGTGATGACCGACGCCGATGTCGACGGCGCCCATATCCGCACCCTGCTCTTGACCTTTTTCTATCGCCAGATGCCGCAGGTGCTGGAGCGCGGCTACCTCTATATCGCCCAGCCGCCGCTCTATAAGGCTTCCAAGGGCCGCTCCTCGCGCTATCTGAAGAACGACGCCGAGCTGGAGGCCTTCCTGGTCGACGAGGGCGTCGAAGGCGCGGTGATGGAGCTATCCACCGGCGAACAGATGACCGGCGCGGACCTGCTGGGCCTGGTGCAATCCGCCAGGGCCGCGCGGGGCAATCTGGACCGGCTGGCGGCTCGCGCCCCGGCCTTCGCGGTGGAGCAGGGCGCGCTGGCGGGGCTCTTGGGAAACAGCCCCGACCTGACGGCCGCCGCCGCCCGCCTGGACCTCTACGCCGAAGAAGGCGACGGGGCCTGGAGCGGCGAGCGCGGCGAGGGCGGCGGCTTTGTGTTCACCCGCATCCGCCGCGGGGTGTCCGAGCAGGTGGTGCTGGACGACGGGCTCTTGCGTTCGGCGGACGCCCGCCGCCTGGCCGAACGGGCGCCGGCCCTGGCGGAGACCTTCGCGGGCGTCGCGACCTTCCGCCGCCGCGACCGGGTCACCACCGTCCGTGGACCCTTGGACTTGGTCGATGCGGTGTTCGAGGCCGGTCGGCGCGGCCTGTCGATCCAACGCTACAAGGGTCTCGGCGAAATGAACCCGGATCAGCTGTGGGAGACCACCTTGGACGCCGAGGCGCGCACCCTGCTGCAGGTCAAGGTCACTCACGCCGACGACGCCGACGACATGTTTTCGCGCCTGATGGGCGATCTGGTCGAGCCGCGCCGCGAGTTCATCCAGGATAACGCCCTGGACGCCGAGGTGGACGTTTAGAGCGCGTTCCGAAAAGTGGGAACCGGTTTTCGGATAAAACGCGCGCCAAAACAAAAATCTAGAGCGCCGGCGCCGCGCCAAGCGTCTGTCGCAACACGTCTTCCAGCTGGCTGACCAGGAAGGGCTTGCGCAGGATCGGCCGGTCGCGCCAGCCTTCGTCGATACCGCCGTCGTCATAGCCCGTCGACAGGATGAACGGCGTACCGCGCGCCCGCAGCGCCTCGGCGACCGTGAAACAGCGTTCGCCGGCGAGATTGACGTCGAGGATCGCCACGTCGAACCGGGCGTCGGGCTCCGCAACCGCGGCTAGGGCGTCGCTGACTCGCATCAGGGGACCTAGGACCTGACAGCCGAGATCGCCCAGCATGTCTTCCAGCAGCATCGAGACCAGAGCTTCGTCTTCAACTACCAGAACGCGTCGGCCGGCAAGGTCTGCTGTAGGAGGAACGGTCATGCCGCGGGTTCCGGAAACTGGATGCTGGGCCGCTGGATCGATGATACCCGGCCTTGTACCATTCTCTGGCGGCATCCGACACAACTTCCAGACGAGCCAGTCAGGCCCATGACGGCCAGATAACGCGCGGACCCTCGTTGGGTTTCGTTGACACCTAGGACCTGCGGCTTAAAACCGAACTGCGGCGAAATGAGGGGTCATCGGCGATGAGCGAAGCCAAAGGGGATGCCGGTCGGCCCAAGGCCGCCGATCGGCCTTTGTCGCCCCATCTGCTGAACTGGCGGCCGCACCTGACCATGACGGTCTCGATCCTGCACCGCTTCACTGGCATGGCGCTTTATGGCGGCGCGCTGATCGTCGCCGGATGGGCCGCCGCCCTGGCCAGCGGCGGCGACGCCTACGACGAGTATCGCGGGCTGTTGGGCTCGCCGTTGGGCCGGCTCGTGCTCCTCGGGGTGACCTTTTCGATCTTCTATCATCTGGCCGGGGGGCTTCGGCACCTGGCCTGGGACCTCGGCTATGGCTTCGAGAAGCGCACCGCCGACACCACGGCGACGGCGGTGGTGGCTTTCGCGGTCACGGCGACCATCGCGGTCGGGGCTATCGTCTTTTTCGCGGGGTTGGGGCTGCTCTGATGGCTGGATATCGCACACCGCTGGGGCGGGTCCGGGGACTGGGCGCCGCCAAGCACGGGGTCGGCCACTTCATCGGTCAGCGCGTCAGCGCGGTGGCCCTGGTCTTCCTGGTGCTTTGGGGCGTCTATTCGGCGCTCGCCTTGGCCCAGGCGGACTATGCGGGCGCCCAGGCCTGGATGCGTTCGCCCTGGCACGCGATCCCGCTGGCCTTTCTGCTGAGCGCCGCGCTCTATCACGGCCAGCTGGGCATGCGGGTGGTGATCGAGGACTATATCCACAAGCCCTTGAGCAAGAACGCGCTGCTGATCCTCAGCCTGTTCGTCTGCTGGCTGGGCGCCGCGATCGGCGTCTTCTCGATCCTCAAGGTCGCCCTCGGCGGCGGAGCGCTCTGACATGGCGGCCTACGAATTCATCGATCACAGGTTCGACGTGGTGGTGGTCGGCGCCGGCGGCTCGGGTCTGCGCGCTGCCCTGGGCGCGGCGCAAGGCGGACTGAAGACGGCCTGCATCACCAAGGTGTTTCCGACCCGCTCGCACACCGTCGCGGCCCAGGGCGGCATCTCGGCCAGCCTGGGCAATATGAGCCAGGACGACTGGCGCTGGCACATGTACGACACCGTCAAGGGTTCGGACTGGCTGGGCGACCAGGACGCCATCGAATACCTGGTCCGCAACGCCCCCGCGGCGGTCTACGAGCTGGAACACTGGGGCGTGCCGTTCTCGCGCACGCCGGAGGGCAAGATCTATCAGCGGGCCTTTGGCGGCATGACCCGCAACTATGGCGAGGCGCCGATCCAGCGCACCTGCGCGGCGGCCGACCGGACCGGTCACGCCATGCTGCACACCATGTACGGCCAGGCCCTGGCCCACGACGTGGACTTTTTCATCGAGTATTTCGCCCTCGACCTGATCATGGACGAAGGCCGCTGCATCGGTCTGACCGCTTGGAAACTGGACGACGGCACGCTGCACCGGTTCCAGGCCCAGACCGTGGTCCTGGCCACCGGCGGCTACGGCCGGGCCTATTTCAGCGCCACCAGCGCCCATACCTGCACCGGTGACGGCAACGCCATGGTGCTGCGCGCCGGCCTGCCGCTGCAGGACATGGAGTTCGTCCAGTTCCACCCGACCGGCATCTATGGCGCCGGCTGCCTGATCACCGAGGGGGCGCGCGGCGAGGGCGGCTATCTGACCAATTCCGAGGGCGAGCGGTTCATGGAGCGCTACGCCCCCTCGGCCAAGGACCTGGCCAGCCGCGACGTGGTCTCCAGGGCCATGACCATGGAAATCCGCGAGGGCCGGGGCGTCGGGCCGAAGAAGGACCATATCTTCCTGCACCTGGACCACCTGGATCCCAAGGTGCTGCACGAGCGGCTGCCGGGGATCTCCGAGACCGCGAAAATCTTCGCCGGGGTCGACGTGACCAAGGAGCCGATCCCGATCGTGCCCACCGTGCACTACAATATGGGCGGGGTGCCAACCAACTTCTTCGGCGAGGTGGTGACCAAGGCGGGCGATGATCCCGATTCCGTCGTGCCAGGTCTGATGGCCGTGGGCGAAGCGGCTTGCGTGTCGGTGCACGGGGCCAACCGCCTGGGCTCCAACAGCCTGATCGACCTCGTCGTCTTCGGCCGCGCGGTCGGTTTGCGCCTGGTCGAAGTGCTGAAGCCGGACGCCCGTCAGGTGGAGCTGAAGCCTGAACACACCGAGTCGCACATCGAGCGGCTGGAGCATTTCCGCAACGCCGCCGGCAAGACCCCCACCGCCCAGCTGCGGGCGGCCATGCAGATGACCATGCACGAGGACGCCGCGGTGTTCCGCACCGGCGAGACGCTGAAGAGCGGGGTCGAGCGGCTGGAGAAGGTCCGCCAAGACATGGCCGACATCCAGACCTTCGATCGCGGGCTGGTCTGGAACACCGACCTGATGGAGACCCTGGAGCTGGACAATCTGCTCAGCCAGGCCATCGTCACGGTGAACGGCGCCTTGAACCGCGAGGAAAGCCGCGGCGCCCACGCCCGCGAAGACTTCTCCGCCCGCAACGACGAGACCTGGATGAAGCACACCCTGGCCTGGTACGACGGCCAGACCGGCCAGGTGAAGATCGACTACCGCCCGGTGCACGCCTACACCATGACCAGCGACATCGAATACATCAAACCCAAGGCGCGGGTTTACTGAGGAGCTGAAGATGGCGGAATTTCTGCTCCCCAAGAACTCAAGAGTCGGCGCCGGCAAGCATTGGCCGGCGCCTGCGGACGCCAAGACGGTCAAGACCTTCCGCATCTATCGCTGGGATCCGGAGGCCGGCGGCAATCCGCGCTGGGACACCTATGACGTGGCCGTCGACCAATGCGGGCCGATGGTGCTGGACGCGCTGATCCACATCAAGAACACCATGGATCCGACCCTGGCCTTCCGGCGCTCCTGCCGCGAGGGGGTTTGCGGCTCCTGCGCGATGAATATCGGCGGGCGCAATACGCTGGCCTGCACCCACGGCTGGGAGGAGGTCCCCGGCAAGGCGGTGCAGATCTCTCCCTTGCCGCACCAGGCGGTGGTCAAGGACCTGATCCCCGATCTCAGCATCTTCTACGCCCAGTACGCCTCGATCGAGCCCTGGCTGCACACCGACACGCCCGAGCCGCAGAAGGAATGGGTGCAGAGTCCAGAGGATCGCGGCAAGCTTGACGGCCTTTACGAATGCATCCTCTGCGCCTGCTGTTCGACCTCGTGCCCCAGCTATTGGTGGAACGGCGAGCGCTATCTGGGGCCGGCGGCGCTGTTGCAAGCCTATCGCTGGCTGATCGACAGCCGCGACGAAGCGACCGGCGAGCGATTGGACAACCTGGAAGATCCGTTCAAGCTCTATCGCTGCCACACCATCATGAATTGCGCCCAGGTCTGTCCCAAGGGGTTGAACCCGGCCAAGGCGATCGCCTCGATCAAGACGATGATGGTCGAGCGGGTCACCTGACGGCGGCCTTTGATCCACCCGACGGTTCGGTCCTTGCAAAAAGATGACGCGACCGTCATGTTCGCTGCGCCGCCGTTCCGGTGGCCAAAATGATTGAACCAAACGCGCCGCCAAGGGAGGGCCGAACGTCATCGTGAGCGATCCAGCGCCTCATGTGGTGATCATCGGCGCCGGCCATGCCGGCGGGACCATCGCGGCGGTGCTTCGCCAATACGCCTTCACCGGCCCCATCACCCTGATCGGCGACGAGCCGATCGCGCCCTATCAGCGCCCGCCGCTGTCCAAGGCCTGGCTGAAGGGCGAGGCCGACGCCGAGGCGCTGATGCTGAAGCCCGACAGCTTCTATGGCGAGCACGGCATCGACCTGCGCCTGAACGCGGTGGCCGTCGGCCTCGATCGGGCGGCCAAACAGGTGCGGCTCAAGACCGGCGAAACCGTCGCCTATGACGTTCTGGTCCTGGCCACCGGAGCGCGGGCGCGGCGCCTGGCCATCCCCGGCGCCGCGCTCGGCCACGTGCTGGAGCTGCGCAGCGCCGCCGATGCGGAAAAGCTCAAGGCGGCTCTGGGTCCGGGCCGGCGTCTGGCGGTGATCGGCGGCGGCTATATCGGGCTGGAGGCCGCCGCCTCGGGCCGCGCCTTGGGCGCCGAGGTGGTGGTGCTGGAGCGCGAACCCCGCCTGTTGGCTCGGGTCGCCTGCGAGGTGCTGTCCAGCTTCTTCCGGGCTTATCACGAGGCCCGGGGCGTGAAATTCGAACTGGCCGCCGACATCACCGCCTTCGAGGGGGCGGACGGTCACGTGGCCGGCGTCCGCCTGGCCGACGGCCGGCTGATCGCCTGCGATGCGGCACTGGTCGGGGTGGGCGCCCTGCCCAATGACGAGCTGGCGCGCGAGGCCGGCGTCGATTGCGCCAACGGCGTGGTGGTCGATCTGGAGGCCCGCACGTCCGACCCCTCGATCTTCGCCATCGGCGATGTGACCTTCCGCCCCATGCCGCACTATGACCGCGCGCACCGGCTGGAGAGCGTGGCCAACGCCCTGGAGCAGTCCAAACAGGCCGCCGCGGCCATCGCGGGCCGGCCGGCGCCGACACCGGAAGTGACCTGGAACTGGTCGGATCAATATGATCTGAAACTGCAGATCGCCGGCGTGCCGTTCGATACGGATGAGATCCTGGTGCGAGGCGATCCGGCCGGCGCCCGGTTCGCGGTTTTCCATCTGCAACAGGGCGCCGTGCGCGCCGTCGAGGCGGTGAATGCGCCGCCCGAGTTCATGATGGGCAAGCAATTGATCGCTTCGCGACGGCCTGTCGCGCGTGACAGACTTGCCGACACGACTATTTCTATGAAAGAGGTCACCGCCTGATTGGGGGCGTGAGGAGTTCCATGGCCAAGATCACCTATATCGAACACGACGGGACCGAGCACACGGTGGACGTAAAGCCGGGCCAGTCGGTCATGGAAGGCGCCGTGAAGAACAATATTCCCGGCATCGACGCCGATTGCGGCGGCGCCTGCGCCTGCGCGACCTGCCACGTCTATGTGGACCAGGCCTGGCTGGAGAAGACCGGCTCGTCGACGGCGATGGAGGAATCCATGCTGGACTTCGCCGAGGGGGTCGAGCCGAACTCGCGCCTGTCCTGCCAGATCACGGTCAGCGACCAACTGGACGGCCTGATCGTGCGGATGCCGGAAAGCCAGCACTAAGCTGGTCTGGCGCTAAAACAGCTCCGACTGCCCCTGCGCGCCGGCATAGGCGGTCTCCGGCAGGTGGCAGGTGAAGGTGGCGCCCTGGCCCGGTTCGCTCTCCAGCGCCACCCAGCCGCCGTGCAGCTCGATCAGCGCCTTGACCAGCGCCAGGCCAAGACCCGGACCGCCGCGATCGCGGCCGATGAAACGGTCGAAGATATGCGCCTGGACGTGGAAAGGGATGCCGCGCCCGGTGTCCGACACCTGCAGCTGAACCTCGCTTAGCGCCCGGCGCGCCGTCAGGGTGATGGTCCCGCCGGGCGGGGTCTGCAGGACGGCGTTCTCGATCAGATGGTCCAGGCTTTGGCCCAGCCGTTTGGAGTCGGCGCGGATCACGCCGATATCGGGATCGCTGACCACCCGCATGGTGATCCCGCCGGCGCTGGACTCCCTGGACCACCGCTGGGACGCGTCTTCCAGCAGATCAGCCAGGCGCACGTCGCCCAGGTCCAGCCCCATCTCGTTGGCGTCGATCTGGGCCATGTCCAGCACATCGTCGATCGAGCGCGCCAACTGGCTGGCCGCGGCGCGCACCGAGGCGACATGGCCGCGCGAGCGCTCCGACATGCCGTCGCCCGCCCGGTCGAGCATTTCCGAATAGCCGATGATGGTGGTCAGCGGCGTGCGTAGTTCGTACGAGACATTGCCCACGAAGTCCCGCTTCAGACGCTCGGCCTCCTCCAGCGCCGCCGAGCGCTCGGCGACAGCCTTTTCCAGCCGCTTGGTGTCGGTGACGTCGGCGAAGGCGATCAGAGTCGCGCCGTCGGGCAGGGGCCTGGACTGGAAGGCGACGATCCGGTCGTCCGAGGTCTTGGCCTCGCCGCTCATGGCGACGCGCGACCTGGGATCGGGATCGGCCACACGAGCCTTCAGTTCGCCCCAGAAGGCGCGGTCGTGCAGCCGCGGCACGCAGAGTTCGACCACACCGTCGAAGTCCGAAGCCGTCTCCAAGGTCGCCGCCGTCACGTTCCAGAACCGGGCGAAGGCCTCGTTGTGCAGTCTCAGCCGGCTGTCGGAGCCGAACACCGCCACGGCGTCGTTCAGCTTGTCCAAGGTGGCCTGCTGGACCTGGATCAGGCCGTTATATTGCGCCCGCAGCCGGATATCGCCGGTCATGTCGGTGAACAGCAGCAAAAGGCCGCCCAGCGGGTGAGGCTGGCGCACTACGCGCAAGGTGCGCCCGTCCGGCAGCGCCCAAAGATCGTCCGGCGCGGGTCCCAGGGTTTCGTACCAGGCCAGCTCGCCGGCCTTCCAGCGGCTGTAGTCCATGGTCTCTGGCAGGCGTCGGCGCTGGCGCAGACGGTCCAGCACCTCGGCATGGGTGGGGTGTTCGGCCAGCCAGGTCGGCTCCAGGCCCCAGATCTGGGCGAAGGCGGTGTTGTGGAAGGTTAGACGCTTTTCGGCGTTGAAGATGGCCACCGCGTCGACCAAATGGTTCAGGGTCTCGTCATGGGCCTCGATGTGCCGCTTCAGGATCTCTCGGGCGTCCTCGACGGCGGTCACGTCCAGCGCCCAGGCGCCGACATCGCCGCCCTCCAGCGGCTGGGCGGCGACCTGGAAGGCGCGGCGCTGGCCGCCCACCGGCGCCCAGCGCAGGGCCTGGCGCGCCGCGCCCGCCTCGGCCGCCTCGCCGATCAGCGCACTGGCCCCGCGATCGAAGCTCAGCCGGCGCGCTACCGCATCTTCCAGCGAGACGGCGTCCACCGCGCTCAGAAACGCCAGATTGGCCCAGATCAGCGTTCCCGAGGCTGTGCAGACCCAGGCCGGAAGCGGCAAGGCGTCCAGCAGGGCGGCGAATCGCGCCGCGGTCGGCAGGCCGCCATCCGCGGCGATCTGGGGCTGCAGACGAAGCCAGGCGCAAGCGCCCGCGGCGCGGCCATCCACCGACACCAGCCCCTGGGCGCCGCGCACCTGAAAGGCGCAGGCCTCGCCTTTTTCGATCAACGCGGTTAGCCGCCGCCTATGGTCCGGGTCGGCGCGCATCAGGGCGTCGATCAGCGCCTGGGGCGCAGGGTCATCAGCGGGCGCCAGGCCCAGCATCTCGGCGCAGAGGGCCAGGCTGTCGCCGCCCCAGGCCAGACGCGCCGCGCCATCCTCGATGGTCAGCATCGCGCTGTCGAAAGCCTCGGCCGAGGCCTGCGTCGCGTCGGCCAGGCCCTCCAGCCGGTTCAGCCGGTCCCGCACAGCCGCGATCCGCGCGTCGGCGTGACGGCGCACCGAAAGTGCCCACAGCGCGGTCGCCAGCGCCAGACAGACCGCGCCGCCGACGGCCAGCACGAAGTCGGTCCCCGGCATCAGGTGGAACCTGGCGGGCGGCGGAACGGACGGAGAATCATCGGGCCACCATAGCGTTTCGGTGATGAGCCTCCCATGCCGGGCCGTCTTGCGGCAATATGGCCTGATGAGCGCTGTCCACTATCCGATCGCCCCGAACGCCGAAGCCGCCATGAGCGCGCCGCTGGGCCGCGCCGCGCGGCAAAGCGAGGCCGGCCTGGCCGTTGGCGCGGACGTGGCCTTCGCCACCGAGGCGGTCGGTCCGGCCTTCCCCAGCCGCGAGGCGGCGCTGGACGCCTATGCCGGGCGGGTGGACGATGAACGCGCGGGTGCGGCGACGACGGTCTTGCCCGAAGACCGCTTCTGCGAGTTGCGCGAACTGGCGGCCGCGCGCCCACCGCGCCCCGGAACCGGCAAGCCGATGAAGCCGGTCTATCGGGGCGGCCGCCGCTGGCCAGCCCCGCTGCCGACGCCGCGGACGATCTGGCGACTGTCGGTCAGCTATTGGCGCATTCAGCCGGCCCATGTGGAGCCGCTTGTCGAGGCCGCAGGCGCGGCGGCCGCCGCCGCGTCCATGGACGCCCAGGCGCTGCGGGCGCGGCTCAGCCAGCCGTTGCGGCCGGTCAAGCCGCAACAGCCGCTGGATATCGGCCTGTTCGAGGTGCGCCCGCCCGAAGCGCCGCACATCCTGATGCCGGATGAATAGGCCATCCCCGCCGGCCGGGCCCGGACTGGATTGGGCCGAGGCCCTCGCCCCGTCCTTGGACGAGTTCGCCGCCCTGGCCGAGGCGGCCTTCGCGGCGCTGCCGGCGCGGTTTCGCCATTTCACCGGCGATGTGGAGTTCCGCGTGCAGGATTTCGCGGAGCCCGAGGTTTTGCGCGGCCTCGGCATCGAAGACCCTTTCGAGCTCAGCGGCCTCTATCGAGGCGTCAGCCAGATGCATCGTTCTCCTTCCTCGCTGCATCCCATGGCCTCGATGGTCTTTCTCTATCGCCGCCCGATCCTGGACGAATGGGCCGATCGCGGCGACGTCACCCTGGGCGAGCTGATAGCCCATGTGCTGATCCACGAGATCGGCCACCATTTCGGCCTGTCCGACGACGATATCGACGCGATCCAGGCGGACTGATCGGCGAGGCGCCCACAAAGTCCTGACGGCGCCGTCATCCTTTGTTGACGCATATCGGCGATAGGTGGACACTGATAACCTAGGGATGAATATCGCCAGGAGAGCGCTTGTGACCGATCAAGCCCCCACGGACGCCCGGGTTGGGGACGCCCAGATCACAAAGGACGCCATGTATGGCGCCGTGGCCCCCGACGATTTCGAGTCCATGCTGCAGCTGGATCGTTACGGCGCCCGTTCCACCGCCTTCGACAAGATCATCTCGGCCACCCACGACCACTTCTGGGATCCGCTCGACAAGAAGTACATCGACTTCGACGAACCCTTCGACATGGAAAACGTGGCCATGATGCCGGAGGAGCAGAGCCCGATCCTGCGCCTGCCCTATGTCGCCGAAACGCTGCGCGATCCCAAGGCGCGGGTCGCCTTCATCAACCACATGCAGCTTTGGAACTTCTCGTCGATCCTACATGGCGAACAAGGCGCCTTGAACCTGTCGGCGTCGCTCTGCCACGTGCTGTACGACCAGGGGGCCCAGGAATACGCCGCCAACCAGACCCGCGAGGAAGCCCGCCACGTCACCGCCTTCGCCAAATACGTCAAGTCGCGTTGGGGTCGGCCCGTGCCCTGCGGCTCGGCCCTGAAGGCGCTGCTGGTCGAGATCATCGAGGCGCCGGAGGTCTATAAGAAGATCATCGGCATGCAGATGCTGGTCGAGGGCCTGGCCATGGGCGCCTTCGCCAACGGCTTCCGCTACAACCGCGACCCCGTGGCCAAGCGGCTGTTCCAGCTGGTGATGACCGACGAGGCCTTCCACCACAAGTTCGGCAAGATATGGGCCGACCGCACTGTGCCGCGCCTCACCGAATCCGAGCGCAATCTCGTCGAGGACTGGGCCGCCCATTGCGCCCAGGGCCTTTTGTTCAACAACGGCTCGCCCCAGCAGCAGGCGGTGATCTATGGCGAATTCGGCCTGGATCCGGAACGGGTGATCGCCGACATCATGGCCAAGCGCGCCGCGCGGGACCCGAACCGCAAGATGAGGGGCGAGACCAACGTCTTCCGCGTCCTGATCAAGACCCTACTCAACGCCGGCCTGATCACCGATCGCACCCGCGGCTTCTACGCGGCCTATGTCGATATGGACGAACTGCGCGCCGAGGGCGACCGCACGGTCGGCGACGACATCGCCGAGGACGGCATCAAGTTCCTGCAGGCGATCAATTTCAAGGATCGCGGCGCCGTGGCCATCGCCGCGGAATAACCGGTCCCGCCAACCCCGTTTCACCCTCCCGAAGGCCAGCGCATGACGATCAACAACATCACCAAGGACATCATGTACGAAGCCGTGGCGCCTGACGATTTCGAGTCGATGCTGGAGCTGGACCGTTACGGCGCCCGCTCGACCGCCTTCGACAAGATCATCTCCGCCACCCACGACCATTTCTGGGACCCTCTCGATAAGAAATACATCGACTTCGACGCGCCCTGGGACATGGAGAACGAGGCGCTGTTACCGGATGACCAGGTGATGTCTCTGGGCGTGCCCTATGTGCTCGAGCACCTGGAGAAGACCGGCCAGAAGGTCAAATTCATCAACGAGATGGCCCTTTGGAACTTCTCGTCGATCCTGCATGGGGAGCAGGGTGCGCTGAACCTTTCGGCCTCGCTCTGCCACGTGCTGAAAGATCAAGGGGCTCAAGAATACGCCGCCAATCAGACCCGCGAAGAAGCCCGCCACGTCACCGCCTTCGCCAAATACGTCAATGCCCGCTGGGGCCGCCCGCGGCCCTGCGGCCAGGTGCTGCAGGCCCTGTTGGTCGACATCATCGCCGCGCCGGAAGTCTACAAAAAGATCATCGGCATGCAGATGCTGGTCGAGGGCCTGGCCATGGGCGCCTTCGCCGCCGGCTATCAGTTCAACCGCGATCCGCTGGCCAAGAAGCTGTTCCAGCTGGTGATGACAGACGAGGCCTTTCACCACAAATTCGGCAAGATCTGGGCCGACCGCACCATCCCCAAGATGACCACCGAAGAACACCAGATGGTCGAGGACTGGGCGGCCCACTGCTTCCAGAGCCTGCTGTTCAACATGGGCTCGCCGACCCAGCAGGGCGCCATCTATCGCGAGTTCGGCCTGGATCCGGAAAAGGTGATGGAGGGCATGCGCGCGCTGGCCACCGACGAGAAGCGGCGCGAGCGGCTGAAGAGTCAGACCAACATCTTTCGCGTGCTCATCAAGACCCTGCTGAACGCCGGCCTGATCACCGATCGGACGCGCGGCTTCTATGCGACCTATGTCGACATGGAGGAGCTGCACGCCGAGGGCGACCGCATGGTCGGCGACGACATCGCCGAGGAGGGCGTCAAATACCTGCAGGCGATCAACTTCCAGGACCGCGCCGGGGTGGCGATCGCGGCGGAATAGTCGTTTCCTCACCGAAACGCGCGGCATTGAAGGAGGGCGACGACGCCCTCTTTTTTGTGCCCGGACCTCGCCCAGGGGCCGTCTTACTAACATTTAATACCAGCTACCTTGTAATACATAGTACCTTGCGGTAGACACCTGTCTCGCAAGGAGGCGCCGACGTGCCGGAAGCCATTGAAATTCAGCTGAAGAAAGGCGTGCTGGAACTCTGCGTCCTCGCGCTGCTCTCGCGGCAGGACAGCTACGCCTATGATATCGCCAGCCGCCTTTCCGACAGCATCGGCATGGGCGAGGGCACCATCTATCCGCTGATGCGCCGACTGCAGAACGACGGACTGGTCGAAACCTATCTGGTCGAGTCCTCGTCCGGTCCGTCGCGGAAATATTATCGGCTGACCGAGGCCGGAAAGGCCAGCTTCAGCACACAGCAGGCCGCGTGGAAATCTTTCTGCGGGGCGGTGCAAAGCATTTTGGGAGGGGAGGAATGACCCGTCAGGCGTTCATGGCCCGGCTGCGCGAGGGCCTTCGCGGCCTGCCCGCTCAAGCCCAAGCCGATATCATGGCCGACTATGAGACCCACTTCACCGAGGGCCAGGCCGCCGGCCGGAGCGAAGCCGATGTGGCGGCGGCGCTCGGCGATCCCGGCCGCCTGGCCCGCGAACTGCGCGCCGAGGCGGGTCTGAAGCGTTGGGAGGAGGAGCGGAACCCTTCCGCCGCGGCCGCGGCGATCTTCGCGCTGCTGGGTCTGGGCGCGCTCGACATCCTGATCCTGCTGCCGATCCTGATGGGCGTCGGCGGGGCGATCTTCGGGGTTGGCGTCGCCATCATCGCCGTGTTCGTCGCCGGCGGCGCCGTCTTCGCGGCGGGGCCGTTCACCGGCATGCCGGGCGGGCCGGTCGCCGCGGTCCTGGCCGGCATCGGCCTGATGACTGGCGCGGTGTCGGCGGGAGCGGTGCTGGCCATGGTCACCATCGGGCTGGTCAATGTCCTGGTCTGGTACGGCCGGCTCCACTATCGGCTGCTGAAGCCGGCGCTCGAACCCCAAACCGCAGGAGGCCTGCAATGATCCGCGTGCTCGTCATCATCGCCGTTACGGGTTTTCTGGTGTCCGTCATCTGCCTGACGGCGGCGGTCGGCATCGTCGGTCCCGACGCCATCGCGCGGGGCGCCTGGTCGTGGAGGCCAGGCTATGGCTGGAACTTCGGCCGCGACTATGACGGCTGGGGCGCCCACTTTCACCCCACCGAAGACGACGGCGGTCCACAGACCACGCGCTGGATCGCCTGGTCCGGCGGTGATTCCATCGACATCGATCTACCCGCCAATGTTCAGTACACCCAGGCCGACGGCCCGGCGAAGCTGGTTGTGACCGGGCCGCGGCAAGCCGTCGCCGATGTGATGGTCGACGGCGGCCATATCCGCTTCGACCATGATCGCCAGCATGAGGCGGATCTCACCATCGTCATCTCGGCGCCGTCGGTCACCCATTTCGCGATGAGTGGCAGCGGCAAGCTGGCCATCGCCAACTACAGACAGAGTCAGCTGACCCTCGACCTTTCCGGCGATGCCGAAGTCAGCGCCGCGGGGGAGGCCAGCGCCATCGACCTCGGCATTTCGGGTTCGGCGGACGCGGACCTTGGCCGGTTGAAGGCCCGGACCGCGAAGGTGGACATCGAGGGCTCCGGCGACGCGATCGTCGCGCCGACCGATGCGGCCAAGATCGACATCTCCGGATCGGGCGACGTCACCCTGCTCACCGACCCCGCGAAGCTGGAGTCCAATATCACCGGGTCCGGCAACGTCCGGCGCGGCGAGGCTCGGTCCGCGGCGCGGTCCCCATCACCACCGCGGCCTCATGCGAAGGCGCAGCGTCGCGCCGACTAGCGCGGGCGTCCGGCTTCTTAAACTTTGCGTAACGTTTGGTGACGCCAGCGTCATTTTTCTTGACGCGCGGGATTTCCGCGGTCAATTTGACGATCGCCCCTACGCGCCCCGCGCCCGTCCGCCCAGGAGAATAGCCCCCCATGACCGAGAAGATGACCGACAAGAACATCACCAAGGACGTCATGTACGAAGCCGTGGCGCCGGACGACTTCGAGTCGATGCTCGAGCTGGACCGCTACGGCAATCGGTCGACCGCCTTCGACAAGATCATCTCGGCCACCCACGACCACTTCTGGGATCCGCTCGACAAGAAGTACATCGACTTCGACGAGCCCTTCGACATGGAGAACAACGCGCTGATCCCGGACAATCTGGTCGGCGCCCTGCAGACCAAATACGTCCAGGACATCCTGTCGGACCCCAAGGAGCGCATCCGCTTCATCAACGCCTCGGCGCTGCGCAGCTTCTCCTCGATCCTGCATGGCGAGCAGGGCGCGCTGAACCTTTCGGCCTCGCTCTGTCACGTGCTGAAGGACCAGGGGGCCCAGGAATACGCCGCCAACCAGACCCGCGAGGAAGCCCGCCACGTCACCGCCTTCGCCAAATACATCAAGGCCCGCTGGGGCCGGCCGGTGGCCTGCAGCCCGGTGCTGCAGACCCTGCTGGTCGACATCATCGGCTCGCCGGAAGTCTATAAGAAGATCATCGGCATGCAGATGCTGGTCGAAGGCCTGGCCATGGGCGCCTTCGCCACCTTCTACCAGCAACTGAACGATCCGCTCGGCCGCAAGCTGATGCAGCTGGTGATGACCGACGAGGCCTTCCACCACAAGTTCGGCAAGATCTGGGCCGATCGCACCATCCCCAAGCTGAGCCCCGAAGAGCACGTCATCATCGAGGACTGGGCGGCCCATTGCTTCCAGGTGCTGTTGTTCAACCTGGTCGCTCCCAGCGAGCAGCGCGACCTCTATGAAGAATTCGGCCTCGACCCGGACAAGGTGATCGCCGAGTTCCAGGAAATCGCCACCGACGAAGCCCGCCGCGAAGACATGAAGGAAGCCACCAACATCTTCCGCGTGCTCATCAAGACGCTGCTCAACGCCGGCATCATCACCGACCGCACCCGCGCCTTCTACGGCATGTATGTCGACATGGCCGAGCTGAAGGCCGAGGGCGACCGGATGGTCGGCGACGACATCGCCGAGGAAGGCATCAAGTACCTGCAGGCGATCAACTTCAAAGACCGCACCGCGGTCGAGGTTCTCATCGCCGCGGAATAGCCCTATTGTTCCCTAACGAGTGACGCCCCGTCGCAACCCGGCGGGGCGTTGTTGCGTTGGCCCTAGAGCGCGACAGGCAAAAGTGGACCCGGTTTTGCCGCCCGTCGCGCTCTAAACTTTTGGAGGTAGAGCCTTTTTGATCCGTTCGAATGCGCCATTTGAACGGATCAAAAAGGCTCTGGGGACGGCTTGGTAGACACTTTATGAGAATTTCGCGCGTATGGCGTTGGAGGGTCGGCCTTGGCCTGTCCCTGGCGACGGCCGCCCTGACCTCGGCCGTATGGGCGAGCCTGCCCCCGCAGCCAGCCAAGAGCCTCGACACCAACCGCTTCGTCGGGCGCTGGTACGAAGTCGCGCGCATGCCCAACAAGATCCAGTCCGACTGCGCCACCTCTCTGGCGGACTGGTCGCACGATGGGAGCGCCGCCCAGTTCAAGGTTGTCCAGACCTGCCACGTGGACACCCCCACCGGCCGGGCCAAGGTCTGGAAAGCGTCGGGCAAGATCATCGACACGGCGACCAACGCCAAGTTCCGCATGAGCTTCTTCGGCGGACTGATCAGCCAGGACTACTGGGTGCTGGACCGGGGCGACGACTACAGCTGGATCATCCTTTCGACCCCCAACCCCAAATTCCTCTGGATCTTTTCCCGCCACCCCGCCATCCCCCAGGCTCAAAAAGCCGCCATGGTCGGCCGCGCCAAGGCCATGGGGTACGAGGTGGCGAACCTGGTTTATGACCAGCCGGGGATGTAGGGCGCCCCGCGCTTGCTTCCGGAACGAAACCGCAACATTCTGTGGCGATGGACGTCTTCGTCGACCCCGTCTTCTCGCGGCCCGAGACCACCGAAGCGGTGACGCGGGGGACGGCGCGGCTGTTCGTGGCCCTGGGCTATGCGCCCCTGGCCGAGGTGACCTTGCCCAACGGCCGCCGGGCCGATCTGGTGGCGCTGGGGCCGCGCGGGGAGATCGCCATCGCCGAGGTCAAGTCGGGGCCGCAGGACTATCTGGTCGATCGCAAATGGGGCGAGTACGGGCCGTTCTGCGACGCCTTTTATTTCGCGGTGGCGCCGCATTTTCCAAGACAGATCCTGCCCGAAGGCCCGGGTCTGATCGTGGCCGACGCGTTCGGAGGGGCGGTTCTGGTCGAGGCGCCGGTGATCGTACTGGCTCCCGCGCGGCGCAAGGCGCTGACGCTAGCCTTCGCCCGGCTGGCGGCGGTGCGGGCGCTGGGCGGGTGAGGGTTTCGCATGGCTCAATTCCTCCCTCGTTGGGGGAGAGGGACCGCCTGTAAGGTGTTGGCGCCGGAGAGGTCTGTGCTGCTTCAAGGCCCCCTCAGTCGCTTCGCGCCAGCTCCCCCAATGGGGGAGCAGTCAAGTCGTCCAACCTCCAACCCCTACCGCGGCGCGCGCTTGGCCAATATGCGCTGCAACGTCCTGCGGTGCATGTTCAGCCGCCTCGCGGTTTCCGAGACGTTGTGGCTGCACAGCTCATAGACCCGCTGGATGTGCTCCCAGCGCACCCGATCCGCGGACATCGGGTTTTCCGGGGGCACCGGCGCCTCGTCCTTGCGGGCGAGCAGAGCGCGCGAGACGTCGTCGGCGTCGGCCGGTTTGGGCAGATAGTCGACCGCGCCCGCCTTGACCGCCGCCACGGCGGTGGAGATGGCGCCATAGCCGGTCAGCATGATCACCCGCGAGTCCGGCCGGGCCGTCTGGATCGCCTCGACCACCTGCAGGCCGTTGCCGTCCTCCAGGCGCATGTCCAGAACGGCGAAGGCTGGCGGCGAGGCCTTCACTGCCGCCAGAGCCTCGGCGATCGTGGCGACCAGTGTTGGCTGGAAACCCCGCGTTTCGAGCGCCCGACCCAACCGCGTGCGCAAGGGCGCGTCGTCATCGAGCAGGAGCAGGGATTTGTCGGGCAGGCCGGCGACGGTTTCGGAGAGGTCGGACATCAGCGCATCCTCACGCGTTACACACACTTATAGGCTGACTGTGACACAATGTCGCTAGTCCGCATGCAGATTCTAGCTGCTGCAGGGACTTGGCCCAGATTCCTTATGCGGATGCGTTCGGTTCGAATACGCCCAGCTCGAACCCGCCCGGCGCCGGCTCGGCTTCTACCGCACCGCGCAACCACTGCGCCGAGATCGATGCGCCGCCGCCGCGGGCGTTATTGAAGGCGACCACGGCGCCGGTGCGCTCCAGCAGCGTCTTGGCGATGAAGAAGCCCAGGCCCATCCCCACATGACCCGAGCGCGAGCTTTCCCCGCCGGGCCGGCTGGTGACATAGGGCTGGCCGAGCCTGGTCAGGATGTCGGAGGAAAAGCCCGGCCCGTCGTCACGCACCTCAACCGAGACAGTCTCGTCGTCGAAGCGGACCCGCACCAGCACCTCGGAGCGGGCGAAGTCGACGGCGTTCTCCACGAAGGACGTCATGGCGTGCAGCACTTCGGGCATGCGGCGGATCTCCGGCGGGCGGACGCCGGGCGGGCCGGCGACCAGGGCCTCGACCCGGACCTCGGTGTGGATGTGTGGCTCGATCACTTCGTTGACGAACTGCAGCAGGCTCATGCGCGAATGGACCAGGTCGTCGGTGTCCGGCGCCTCGGTCAGCCGCCTGAGGATTTCGCGGCAGCGTTCCGCCTGGGACAGCAAAAGCTCGGCGTCGTCGCGCAGCGGGCCCTCGGGCGCCTCGTTCGCCAGCTCCTTGGCCACCACAGATATGGTCGCCAAAGGCGTGCCCAGTTCATGCGCCGCCGCCGCCGCTAAGCCGCCCAGCGCCGACAGCCGCTGCTCGCGCGCCAGCACGGTCTGGGTGACGTTCAAGGCCAGCTCCATACGGGTGGCTTCCGCCGCCGCGCGCCATGCGTAGCCGGCCGTGGCGACGATTCCCGTCAGGATCGCCGTGGCCATCAGCCAGCGATAGCTGGTCGGCGCCACCGGCGGCGGCGGCGCGATGCGCCAGTCGATGGGCAGCCACCACAGGGTCAGCGCCACCACCGCGGCGGCGGCCAGGGCGCCCAGAACCAGCGCGTGCCGGCCCCGCAGCGTGGCGGCGGCCAGGGTCACCGGCGTGATCAGCAGCAGGGTGAACGGATTGGCCACGCCGCCGGTCAGAAACAGGATGGCCGACAGCTGGAGGATGTTGAAACCCAGCTGCGACGCCAGTTCGCTGTCGCGCGCCGCGGTCCGACCCGGGCGGGCCAGAGCCAGGAACAGATTATAGCCCGCGCCGATGGCGATGACCGTCAGGCAGGCGATGAGCGGAAGGCGCGCGCCGCGCCAGAGCTCGGCCACCAGAACCACGGCCAATTCTCCGCCAAGGAGGACCCAGCGCATGCCGATCAGCATGTTGAGCCCCAGGCGGCCCTGGGAAATCAGCCCGCTTGGCAGGCCATCGCCAGGCCCCAGACCCGCCTGGGGCAGCGCGTGCGAAGGCTGCGGAGCGGGTTTCGCCTGGGTCGCCATGAGGCCAACCTAGAACCAAACGCGGCGAGATGAACCCGCTTTCAACGTCAACGGCCTCGTAAATCCGGCCGATCCGAACCTCGGCGCCGATCGTACCCTGCCGGCGGCCCCTATCTTGCAGCCGCCTGTGCTGGTTGAGCGCGGTTGCGTGGGTGGGGAAGTCTGGTAACTCTACCTATATAATGCTGCGCCGCACAAAGCACGGACGCACCCGAGGGATGTCGATGCTCTACGCTCTGCATGAAGCCAACTACCACGCTTCGACGCCGCTGCGGCTCGGCGCGCGGGCCATGCGGGACTTCTGGAGCTCGTCGGCCAATCCCGTGGCCGAGACGCGGCTGGGCCGCACTCTCTACGCCGGCGCCGACCTGTTCGCCAATGTCACGCGGCGCTATGGCCGCCCGGATTGGAACATCGACAGCGTCACCGTCGATGGCTGCGACGTGCGCGTGCGGCCGGTGGTCGAGTGGAGCTCGCCTTGGGTCAAGCTGACCCATTTCAGCCGCGACATGACCGACATGCGCCGCGCGGGGCGCAGGACCCTGGAGCCCGCGGTGCTGATCGTGGCGCCCTTGTCCGGCCACTACGCCACCTTGCTGCGCGGCACGGTGCAGGCCTTCCTGCAGGATCACGAGGTCTATGTGACCGACTGGTCCAACGCCCGCGACGTGCCGATGCTGGATGGCCGGTTCGACTTTCACGACTATATCGACCACATCCGCGCCATGCTGAGAGCGATGGGGCCAAGGCCGCACGTGGTGGCCGTCTGCCAGCCGGGGCCTCCGGTCCTGGCCGCCGCTGCGCTGATGTCCGAGGACGGTGATCCCAGCCGCCCGGCCAGCATGACCTTCATGGGCTCGCCGATCGATGCGCGGCTCTCGCCCACGGTGACCAACAAGCTCGCCGAGGAGCGTCCGTTCACCTGGTTCCAGCGCCAGATGATCTACACCGTGCCCGCCCCGTATCCCGGTGCGCTCAGGCAAGTCTATCCGGGGTTCGTCCAGCTCTACAGCTTCATGCAGATGAACCTGCAGCGGCACCAGGAGGCCCACCGGCGGTATTTCGACGACCTGGTCAAGGGCGACGGCGACCAGGCCGACAAGCACCTGGAATTCTATAACGAGTATCTGTCGGTGCTGGACCTGACCGAGGAATTTTATCTGCAGACCATCGACATCGTGTTCCAGCAATACCTGCTGCCCAAGGGCGGCCTGGATCATGACGGTCGGCGCGTGCGGCCCGATCGGATCGCCGATATCGGCCTGATGACCGTCGAGGGCGAGCTGGACGACATTTCCGGCATCGGCCAGACCCAGGCCGCGCACGCCCTCTGTTCCGGCCTGCCGGACGACCTGAAGCAGGACTATGTCCAGCCTGGCGTCGGCCACTATGGCGTGTTCAACGGCCGGCGCTTCCGCGAGGAGATCTATCCGCGCGTGCGGCACTTCATCTGGGACCGCGCGCTGGCGCTTTAAGTTCGCTCGCCATAGGCCTCGCGTCATCCTATCCAAGGGCGGCATGAGTCTGTTCCATTCCCCGCGATACGCCGACGGCGACCGGATCGAGGTCGACGGCGCGGCCGTGCGACTGAGGGTCAGCGGCCGGGCTCGCCGGGTGAGCCTTAGACTGGACGCGGCGCGGCGCGAGGTGGTGGCCACCGCGCCCAGTCCGCGCCGACTGGGCGAGGCCGCCGCCTTCGCGCTCGAACGCCGCGCCTGGATCGCCGCCCGGCTGGCCGAGTTGCCTCAGGCCACGCCGCTGGTCCCCGGGGCCCTGATCGAGGTGCTGGGCCGGCCGTGCCGCCTGGAGAGGGCGACAGGGCGCGCGCGCTGGTGCGAGGCGGTCGGCGATCTGCCCCGGCGCCTGGTCGTCTCCGGCGAGGGCGACGCCTTCGCCCGCGCGGTCGTGCGCGCTCTAAAGGCCGAGGCGCGCCGCGTCTTGACAGAACGAACCGAGGCCTGGGTCCGGGCGCTGGGCCAGTCCACGCCAGCCATCGCCATCACCGACGCGCGGGGCCGCTGGGGCTCCTGTCGGCCCGCCCGTACGATAGGTTTTGGCGCGACGCTGGAGGTGGGGCGAATCCGCTATTCCTGGCGCCTGGTGCTCGCGCCCTACGCCGTGATGGACTATGTCGCCGCCCATGAATGCGTCCACCTGATCGAGGCCAACCATTCGCCGCGTTTCTGGGCCTTGGTGCACGGCCTTGTCGGCGACCACCGGCCGCATCGCGCCTGGCTGCGCGACAACGGAACCCGCCTGCACGCCTTCGGGCGAAACTGACTCACCCTGGCGGCGGTTCGGGCTCCTCGGGCGCCTGGGTGGCGGCGGGCGACTGATCCGCGGCGCCGGCCTCGCCGGATGGGCTGAGCAGGTCGCCGATCGCGTCTGTAGGCGCCGCCGGCCCTCCCGGAATCGCCTGGACATTCAGCCTGGGCAGGCTCGCGGCCATGAACAGGCGCCAGATCTCCGCCGGCGAGCCGCCGCCGGTGACCCGCTTCATCGGCGTGTTGTCGTCGCGCCCGGTCCAGACCGCGGCGGTGAAGCCGCCCGTAAAGCCGACGAACCAAGCGTCGCGATAGTCGCTGGTGGTGCCGGTCTTACCCGCCAGGTCGTAGCCCGGCACGCGGGCCCGAACGCCCGTGCCGGAAACCAGCACCTGCCGCATCATCTGGGCCATCTCCGACAGCGCCGGCTGGCCGATCACCTGCTCGTGGGCTGGCGCGCCCAGGCCGTGGTCGAACAAGACCTTGCCGGTCCCGGTGCGGATCCGCTCGACCCCGTAGGCCTTGACCTGATAGCCGCCGTTGGAGAAGGCCGCATAGGCCTGGGCCATCTCCAAGGGGCTGACCTCGACCGCGCCAAGGGCCATGGACGGATCGGTCTGGATCGGCGAGGTGATGCCCAGCCGCCGGGCCGTCTGGGCGACATTGGTCGTGCCGATCTCATTGGCCAGCCGCGCCGCGACGGTGTTGATCGACTGGGCCAGCGCCGTCTGCAGGGTGATCTGGCCCAGATATTTGCCGGTATAGTTCTTGGGCTCCCAATTGCCGATCTTCAGCGGCTCGTCGACCACTTGTTGGTCCGGCGTGCGGCCCTGCTCCATGGCGGTCAGATAGACGAAGGGCTTCCAGGACGAGCCGGCTTGGCGCCGGGCGGTGGTGACTCGGTCGAACTGGCTTTGACCATAGTCGGCCCCGCCGACATAGGCGCGCACCCGGCCCTCGCCGTCGAGGGCCACCAGGGCGGCCTGCTGGACGCCCTTGGTCGCCGCGTCGCGGGCCACGATCTGGCGCACCGCGCGCTCGCCATTGGCCTGGATCGACAGGTCCAGCGTGGTCTCCACCACCAGGTCTTCCTGTGGCTGGCCGACGATGGCCCGGACCTGCTGGTCGACCCAGTCGACGAAATATTGCGCATTCTGATTGGCCAGCGTGGCCTGGACCTGCACCGGGTGCGAGATCGCCTCCTCGCGCTGCTCCGGGGTGATGGCGTGGGTCTCGACCATCTTGTTCAGCACCAGATTAGCCCGGGTCTGGGCGCGCTGCGTGGCCGAGACCGGGCTGTAGCGCGACGGGCCCTTCATCAGCCCGGCCAGCAGGGCCGCCTCGCCGACGCTAAGCTTGGCCGCCGGTTTGTTGAAATAGCGCTGCGAGGCGGCTTCGATGCCATAGGCGCCCTCGCCGAAATAGACCCGGTTCAAATACAGCGACAGGATCTGTTTCTTGGAGAACTTGGTCTCCAGCCAGACCGCCAGGATCAGCTCCTGGACCTTGCGGCGGATGGTCTGGTCCGGGGTCAGGAACAGGTTGCGCGCCAGCTGCTGGGTGATGGTCGAGCCGCCCTGGACGATATGGCGTGCGCGGATATTGGCGAACACCATGCGGGTCATGCCGATCGGGTCGAACCCGAAGTGATGGTAGAACCGCTGGTCCTCGATCGAGACGAAGGCGGCGGGTACATAAGGAGGAAGTTCGTCCAGATTGACCGGTGGCGTCAGCTGGCTGCCGCGCACCGCGATCAGCCCGCCGGAGCGGTCCAGGTACGAGATCGAAGGCTGGCGCGTGACGTCGAAGATCTTCGAGGTGTCGGGCAGGTTGGTGGCGAACACCGCCAGAAAGGCGATCGCCGCGATCAGCCCCCAGACGCCCAGGACGGCGCTCCAATAGAAGAAGGCCTGCCAACCGGTGCGTCGTGGTCCGGGGGCTCCAGCGTTCGCTCCGCCCGGTCCGCGGCCCCGCCCGTTCGCCATCGCTTCCGTCTCCGCCGAGCCGCCCCAGCCTTAAGCAAGCCCAGCCTGAGCCGCCTGCTCTTTACCCAACTCGAAGACGTGGCGCGATAGGGTTGACGAAGCATGAATGGCGCCCGACTCATCGCCCAGGCTTCGGGGCGCTCGGATCGGCACGAACAGCTATGGCGACGGCGAAGACAATCCTTGCGGCATTCGCGGTCGTCGCCTTGCTCTCGGCCTGCGCCAGCACACCGACGCCGGAGCCGAAGACCTGGGTGGGTCATGATCCGGCGGGGCTCGCCGCCGACCAGGCCGCCTGCCACAAGGAAACCGACAACATCGACGCAGGCCAGGCCAACGGCTATTCGGACTCGCGATACGGCGTCGCCTCGGCCCTGGCCGAGGCGGTCGACCGGGATGATCCGCTGAGGAACCATCGCGCCGACGCCCGATCAGCCGCCTTCATCACCTGTATGAGCGACAAGGGTTGGCATCCGGGGTAGGCGCTGGTCGGACGGTAATCCATAAAGTTGGAATCATGCTCGATTCGCCCCTTACTTCCGCCCGCGACGTCTTGCGCCACACCTTCGGCCACGCCGAATTTCGGGGGCTGCAGGGCGAAGTGATCGGCGAGGTGCTGGCCGGCCGTAACGCCATGGCCGTGCTGCCCACCGGAGGCGGCAAAAGCCTCTGCTACCAGATTCCCAGTCTGATGCGGCCAGGCCTCGGCCTGGTGATCTCGCCCCTGATCGCGCTGATGGTCGACCAGGTCGCGGCGCTGCGTCAGTCCGGCGTCGCAGCCGCGCGGCTGGATTCCAGCGCCGCGCCGGAGGAACGCCGCCAGACCTGGGAATTGATCGATTCCGGCCGATTGGATCTGCTCTACCTGTCGCCGGAAGGCCTGATGCAGCCGGCGATGCTGGAGCGGTTAAGCCGCCTGGATCTGGCGCTGGTGGCCATCGACGAAGCCCACTGCGTCAGCCAGTGGGGCCATGATTTCCGGCCCGACTACCGGTCGCTGGGGCGTCTGGCGGAGCTGTTTCCCGGCGTTCCGCGCCTGGCGGTGACCGCTACGGCCGATGCGCGCACCCGCGAGGACATCCGCACCGAACTTCGACTGACCGACGCGCGGGAATTCGTCGACAGCTTCGCGCGGCCGGAATTGATCCTGTCGGCCGAGCGCAAGCAGGGCCGGGGCCGCAAGCGCGTGGTCGAGCTGGTGGCCGCCCGGCCTGGACGCGCGGGGGTGGTTTATTCAGGCTCGCGCGACGGCGCGGAGGAGCTGGCCGCCGCGCTTGTGGAGGTCGGGATACCGGCGCTGGCTTACCATGCAGGCCTGGACAAGGACCTGCGCAACCAGCGCCTGACTCACTTCCTCCAGGCCGAGAATGCGGTGATGGTGGCGACCATCGCCTTCGGCATGGGGGTGGACAAGCCCGACGTCCGGTTCGTCATCCACGCCGATCCCCCGGCCTCGATCGAGGCCTATTGGCAGGAGATCGGCCGCGCGGGCCGCGACGGCGCGCCGGCCGAGGGTATCACCCTCTATAGCGCCGCGGATCTCAGCTGGGCGCTGCGGCGGATCGAGACCCGCGAGCTGACCGACGAGGTCCGCCAGGTGCAAAACCGCAAGGCCCGCCAGTTCTACGCCATGCTGGAAGGCCTGGGCTGCCGCGCGGCGGCGGTGCGGCGCTATTTCGGCGAGCCCGAGGTCGAACCCTGCGGCCAGTGCGACCTGTGCCTGGCGCCGCCGGCCTCGGTTGACGCCACCCAAGCCGCGCAGAAGGCCTTGTCGGCCGTGCACCGCATGGGCGGGCGCGTGGGCCGCGGCCGTATCGTCGACCACCTGTTGGGCAAGACCAAACAGCCCGGCGATTTCGAGGCGGGGCTCTCGACCTTCGGCGTCGGCCGCGAGTTCAGCCCCACCGGCTGGCGCGACCTGATCGATCAGCTGTTGTTCGAGGGCTTGCTGCGCGAGGATCCCAACGACGGCCGCCCGCTGCTGGCCATGGGCGACGCTGAACAGATCCGAAAAGTCTATCGCGGCGAGCGTCCGGTCAATCTGCGCCGTCAGCCCGAGGCGCTGGACGTCACCACCCGTTCCGGCCGACCCCGCCGCCGCCGAGGCGGCGTGCCCCTGGAGGTCTCGGCCACGGACATGGCCCTATTCGACGCCCTGCGCGCCTGGCGCCGCGAGGAAGCCGCCCGCCAGGCGGTCCCGCCCTATGTCATCTTCCACGACGCCACCTTGGCCGACATCGCCCGCGATCGGCCAAGTTCCGCGGCCGGCCTCGCCCGGATCGGCGGCGTAGGGCAAGGAAAGCTGGACCGCTACGGGGACGCGGTGCTGGCCTTGGTGAAGCGGTTCTAAGCGACCTAGCCGGCGCGTCAGTCGTGCGGCGTCCTGTTCATGATGGCCATGAGCAGCTGGGCCTTTTGCGGAAAGTCATCCGCGATTCTCGACGCCAATTCGCGCGCGCCGACCGGATAGGCCTCGCCGCCCTCGGCGATTTCAGCCGCGCGCAGGCCCATGGCGTTCAGATCGTTCGCGAAGGCTTCGACCTGTTCGCGCGCCAGTTCGTGCGCTTCGTGCTGCAGGCGGCGCACGCGTTGGGCGCCCGTCTCGACCTCTCGGCCAAGCTCGTAGATTTCGCCAGCGCTACTGACGGGTTGGGCGTTGATGTTGGCAGCCGCGGTCAGATGGGACGCAACCATGGTGTTCGCTCCGGCGGGGAGCGCAAGGGCCCGGCGAATCCGAGTTCGCTCCTCACTTTGTGGAACAACAGATAGGCGCCAAGGCTCCCGATTAAATCGGGTGGCCGGCGAGGAAATTGCAGTGTGGCCCGCGGGCCACAAGGGGTGCGTTTGCTGGGAGAATTGCAAACGCCGGAACGCCGGCTCGCACATCACGGAATTCTGGCTCGCCCCAAAAGCGAGACCGGTTGCCGAGACGGCGCTACGGTGAACAAACTCCCGCGTGGCGCGCGACAGTTGGTCGCTTACTATGGGCTGGGGTGACGTTCATGGCTCGCTTGGCTTTAGCTACGGTCTGGTGCGTGTTGGCCGCGGGCACGGCGGCGCAGGCGCAGGTCACCAATGTGATGGGGACTTCGACGACGCAGGTGCAGCTTGACAGTCTGTTCACCTCCATGGGTAACGGGCCGGGCATCTTCAGCCAAGGCGGCGGAGCGGCCTACTATTCCAGCTTTTCGAGCGGTCCTTCAGCGATCAGCTTCGAGAGCGGAAACGCCTCGTTGAGGGGCGATAACCCGGTCCGCTCGACCTCAACGTCCAGCGTCGACATCACGATCAAGAATAGTGGATCAAGCTCGGTCAACGCGACGATGCAGTCCCAGATCACCGCAGCGGGCCTTGGCCTTTATCTGGCCGACACCAGCCCTGACATCGCTGGGGCCTGCGGCGGGAGCAGTCTCTTTAGCGGTTCGGGCGGCGACCCCTTCGGCGGCTGCGGACAGACCAACGGCGGACAGACCTTCGCCGACCTGCCCATCAGCCGCGGTCGCGAGGGCGCCTTGGCCGGCGCCGAGTTCGCATTCACGGTCACTGTCGGCGGCGCGACGGTGTACGACTTCACGGGTGAGGAGACACTCTCGGTCAACCCCGCCACCGGCCAACTTGCCGTCAACCCATTGGTGCTGAGCGACGACAGCGTCCTGCAGGGCCTGACCCACATTCGGCCGGGCATGCCCGGCTCGGCTGACGGCTACACATGGAACGCCTCGGAAGTGAACATTGCGCTGGGCGCGCTGGCGGCCGGCGCATCGGAGGACGTGGTCTATACCGCGACCGTAACCACCTTTTCAGACGTGAACTGTGTAACCTCGGATCCGAGCGTATGTCTGGTGCCCTATGCGGCCTTCGGCGACCCGATCGGACGCGGCGGCGGCACCACAAACGTGGCCCCGAGGTTCGGGCTAGGACTCGACGCCAGCCCCCTCGCTGACGCCACCGGACCGATTTCCTTCGTCGACGATTGGGGTCCGCAGACATTCCAAACGCCGACCTTCGACTTCCAGGACGGCGTCTTGAGCTTCAACTCTGTTCCGGAGCCCAAGACGTGGATGATCCTGATCCTCGGCTTCGGCCTTCTCGGCGCAGCGTTGCGGCGGCGGCGGGTTCTCAGCTACAGATGATGCATGTCGGATCGCGCGCAGTTTGAAGATCCAACACGCGGATCTTACCTCTACCGCGCGTTCGTCAGCTACAGCCATCGGGATAAGGCGCTCGCGGCGCGAATCCATCGCGAAGTGGAATCGTACCGCGTTCCGACCAAGTTCGTCGGGACCACCACGGCTGTCGGCGTGGTTCCGCGGCGTGTCGCGCCCATTTTCCGCGACCGCGATGAGCTGCCCGCCTCTGCCGACCTGGGCGGCGAACTGAGCGAAGCGTTGCGGCGCTCGATGTTCCTGATCGTCATCTGCACGCCAGCGTCGGCGAAATCGCACTGGGTCGATCAGGAGGTCTTACAGTTCAAACAAATGCACGGCGACACCCGCGTGCTCGCCGTGATCGCCGGTGGAACACCCGATGCGTCCAGCTCACCGGGACGCGAGGACGAGGAGTGTTTCCCGAAAAGCCTGCGGTTCCGGCTTGGCCCGGACGGAGAACTGTCCGATATCCCTGCCGAGCCGGTCGCGGCCGACATCCGCCCAGGCGGCGACGGCTGGCGCCTCGCGAAACTCAAACTGATCGCGGGCCTGACCGGCGTTAGACTCTCCAATCTCGTCCAGCGAGAGGCCCAGCGCAGGATGCGGCGAATGGCGGCCGTCACCGTCGGCGCCATGTGCGGGATGGTGGTCACGGGCGGCTTGGCCTTCTACGCCAACGCGCGGAGGATCGAAGCCAACCAGCAGCGGGTGATCGCCCAACGTGAAGCCGCCGCTGCCCGCGCCGCCTCGGACTACCTCGTCGGCACGTTCGAACTGGCAAATCCCGCCACCGAGAATCCGCGCACCATCACCGCTCTGACCATCTTGGGCCGCAGCGCTGAGCGTGCGCGTAGCGAATTGGCCGACCAGCCCGCGATCCAGGTCCGGCTCATGTCCACCCTGGGCCGGGCTTACGACAATCTTGGGCTGCTCGCCGAGGCTCAAAAGGCGCTGGAGGCCTCTCTTCCCGCGATCCGAAAGGCCGGCCCTGACGGAGCGGAGGCCATGCTCATCCTGGCCACCACCTACGCAAAGCAGGGGTCCCTGGACAAGGCGATGGCGACGGCGCGCCAGGCCGAGGCCCTGCTCGGTCCCGATCCCAAGCAGCATAAGGCCTTGCGAGGCCAGGTCGCGCTGACCGAGGGGCGCATATTGACATCGTCGTCCGATGTCCGCGCCGGCGTCGCCGCGTTTGATCGGGCGCTCGCATTCTACCGCGCCAGCGATAACGTGCCGCCCAGGGTCCTGGCCACGGTGCTGAACAATCGCGGCCTGCTGCTGTCCGACGACGGCCAGTTCGACGCGGCTGAAAAATCCCTCAGCGAGTCCCTGGCGCTTTACCAGCGCGCGGTCGGCGACACCCATCTGTTGACGGGCCAGACCTGGTTCGCCCTGGCGCAGAATTCCTTCAACGCCGGCCATTTCGTCCTCGCGGAGACGCAGATCGCCGACGCCCTCAGGATCGAACGGGCCGTACTGGACGCCGACAACCCGACCATCGCCGACAGCCTCTCTATGCAGGGCCAGATCCTCGAAGGCGTAGGCAAACTGCCGGAGGCGGAGCGCGCGCTGCGTGAGGCGGTGGCCATCTATCGTAAGGCCTTCGGCAAGCCGCACTTCCTGATCGGCATCGCCGAGGTCTATCTGGCCCTGATCGAGTCCAAGCGCGGCGATACCCGAACCGCCTTGGCCACCCTCGACGACGCCAAGCACAATTACGATGTCGGCTACGGCAAGCTGCACCCAAACCACGGCGACCTCTTGGTGAACCGCGCAAAGGTTCTGGCCCGCGCCGGGCGCATGAAGGAGGCCCACGCCGACTGTGACGCCGGCGTCGCCATCCTGCGCCAGACCTTGGGCGCCGAGGCCAGCTTCACCAAGTCGTCGGCCGAGGTTTGTCCGGCGCTGGCGCCGCTGAACGGCGGTGCATAACCGATAAAAAACGGCGCGCCACTCCAACTCGACCATCGTGCTCTAGCCGCGCGCCTTCTCCAGCCAGGCCGCCGAGCGCATCTCGTGCAAGCGCGAGGCCGTGCGCTCGAATTCGAAGGCGCCGTCGCCGGCGGGATAGAGGCTGTCCGGCTCGGCCGCGGCCAGCACCACCAGCCGCGCATCGGCCTCGTAGAGGGCGTCGATCAGGTCGACCAGCCGGCGCGCCTCGTTGCGGCGTTCGGCGGAGAGGATCGGGATGGCCTCCAGGAAGACGGTGTGGAAATGGCCGGCCACGGCAAGATAGTCCTGGGGCCCTAGCGCGGTGGCGCAGAGGCTGGCGAAGGTGGCGCGCAGGAGTCCGCCCGCGGCGTGGGGCAGGCGCAGCTTGCGGCCCAGCACCTCCAGCGTCGCGCCGGTCTCGTCCGCGCCGCCCAGCATGTCGCGCCACAGCGCCTCGAACCCCGCTTCCGCCTCGGCGTCCATGGGCGCGAAATAGACCCGCGCTGCGCGCAGCCGGTCCAGGCGATAATCCACCGCCCCACCCACCGTGACGATCTCCAGCCGGGCCTTGATCAGGGCGATGAACGGCATGAACAGCTGCCGGTTCAGGCCATCCTTGTAGAGGTCGTCCGGCGGCCGGTTCGAGGTGGCGACTAGCACCACGCCGCGCTCGAACAGCGCCTCGAACAGACGGCCCAGGATCATCGCATCGGCGATGTCGGTCACCTGCAGTTCGTCGAAACAGAGCAGTTTGGCCTGGCCGGCGATGTGGGCGGCGACCGGCGGGACGGGGTCGTCGCCCTTGGCTTGGCCGAACCGGTCCCGCCGCGCGGCGCTGTCGCTCTTGCGCCACTCGCCGATCAGGCCGTGCACCTCGGCCATGAAGGCCTGGAAATGCACGCGGCGCTTCCGCTCGATCGGCGCCGAGTCGAAGAACAGATCCATCAGCATGGACTTGCCGCGCCCGACCGGGCCCCACAGATAGACGCCCCGGATCGGCGCCGGTTTGCCGCGAAACATGGAAAACCCGAAGCTGGGCTCGCCCAGCGCGTTCAGCTCGCCCTCCAGCCGCGACAGCGCGCGCACGGCGGCCTCCTGCGCCGGGTCCGGCTTTAGGGCCTCGCTCTGCAGGCGTTCGCGGTAGGCGATGGCGAGCGGCAGGGTCATCCAGGCCTCGGTTGCCAGCTGCGGGTTTGCTTAAGACGCCCAGAGCGCCTCAGTCGGCGTCCAGGTCCTTGCGGACGAACCGGTACGTGCGCGCGTTCTCGCAGGCGCAGCCTTCCATCTTGCCGTCCTTGGTCCACCAGATGACGATCGGATAGGCCAGCTTGATGCCATTATCGCCAAGCAGCGGCTTCAGCTTGTCGATCGCATCGCGCCCGGCTTCGACCACGGCGCTGCGGGCCACATCGCCGTCGGCGGGCGGGATGCCCTGGGCGGGCCAGTTGTCCGCCGGCGCGGCGGCCCACGCCTCATAGAGCTTCCAGCTGCGGTTGACCCAAAGCTCGGCCACGGTCGAGCGCTCGCCCGGCGTGGATTTCGGCAGGCCGTTGACGTCGGGGCGGGCGATCATGATCACGCGGGCGTCGACCCCCGCCTTGCGCAGCGCCGGCAATTCGCTCTGCTCGAAGCGGGCGCAGTCCTCGCAGCCGCGATAGGCGATCATATAGAGCTTGGGCGCGGACGAGTTAGTCGCCGGGGGGGCGACCCAGCCCGAGGCGTCGAGGACCTTGGCGATCTCGTCCTGGTCCTTGGTGATCACGTGCGGCGCCCAGCGATACGCGTGGTCCCAGTAGAGATAGCCGCCAACGCCGGCGCCCCCCAGCACCAGAATCATCAACAGGAAATTTCGTATAGCCCTCATCGCCCCGCGCCCTTGTGGTCCAACCGCATTCCGCGCGGAGACTAGGGCGCCGTTGGCCCGACGTCTCGCTCTTTGCCTTGAGAAATGAACTGGGGCTGGCCGCGCCAAACTACCTTTATCTTGCCAGCGGGCCGCGCGATCTCCCAGGCTGATGCCAGCGCGAATACGGCGCAGACGGCGACCAAGATCAAATAAGCGGCGGGCCGTTTGGGACGGCGTTGGCGGCGCTCTCTGCTATAGGCCATCGCGGCTTCCTCATGCCAAATCCCAGTGCCGGAGCCCCTTCTAAGCCAGCGGCCTGCGCCGACGCCAGGGTTTCGAGCGGCGGCCGCGCGGCGACGCGGCGATTGAGCGCGGCGGCGGCTCAATCATCGATGGCTTGCGGTCACGCGCCGCCTCGTCGCATAGCTTGGCGATGTCTGTCGCCACCTCCGCCGAGGGTCTGGTCGCTCATAGCCGCGCCGCCTCCCATGTCGTCGATGCGCTGATCGAGGAACGCGCCCCCCACTTTGTCGCCTCGCCGGCCTGGCCGGTGATGCGGCCGGCCCTCTATGCGCTGCTCGGCTATCGCCAGGCCCGTCGGCTGGCGGACGACGTCGCAGACATGGGCGGGCGCCAGGCCTTTGAACATTTATCCGCCCTGTTGGCGCTCAAGACCGAGGCTAAGGGCCTTGGGCGGATCCCGCGCCGGGGGCGGTTGATGATCGTCTGCAATCACCCTTCCAGCGTCGCCGACGGGGTCGCGGTCTATGACCTGCTGAAGGCCATCCGTCCGGATCTGTGCTTCTTCGCCAACGCCGATATCTTCCGCGTCTGCCCGGCGCTGGACGAGATGATGATCCCGGTGGAATGGGCCGACCACAAGCGAACGCGCGAGCGCACCCGCCACACCCTGCAACGCGCCAAAGAGGCCTTCGAGGCCGAGCGGGCGGTGATCATCTTTCCGGCGGGCCAGCTGGCCAGGCGCGGCCCGGGCGGGCGGCTCCTGGACGAGGCCTGGGCGCCCAGCGCACTTAGCCTGGCGCGCCGATACAATGCGCCCGTCGCGCCGATGCATCTGGCCGGACCGTCCTCGACCCTGTTCCACATTTTCGACCGCGTCTCGACCGAGCTGCGCGACGTGACCCTGTTCCACGAGCTGCTGAACAAGCGCCGGGCTCGCTATCACCTGCGCGTCGGACCCTTGATCTCACCCGTCGCCCTGGATCCCGACGCCGCCGCGGCCACGCTGGCGATGAAGACCTATGTCGAGCAGGTGCTGCCGGCCGAGCTCGACGCGCCGGCGCTATGATTAGGCCCGCCGAGGGTGAGGTCGCCCTGGCCGACGAGGCGGCGACGACCCGGCTGGGCGCCGGCGTCGGCCGTGTTCTGGCGGCGGGCGAGGCGGTCTGCCTATGGGGGCCGCTGGGCGCCGGCAAGTCGACCCTGGCCCGGGGCCTAATCCGCGCCCTGACCAGCCCAACGGAAGACGTGCCCAGCCCGACCTTCACCCTGGTGCAGTTCTATGGCGGCGAGGCCTTGCCCCTCGCCCATTTCGACCTCTACCGCCTGACCCGCGCCGACGAGGCCTATGAGATCGGGCTGGACGAAGCCCTGGAGGACGGCGCGGCGATCATCGAGTGGCCGGAGCGCCTGGAGGGGCGCCTGCCCGCCGACCGACTCGATATAGAGCTGAGCATCGTGGGGTCGGCGGGCGATGAAACCCGCCGCGCCCGCCTGACGCCGCATGGAAACTGGAAGGGACGTTCGATTGAGTTCTGATCGGCAGGCGCTGAAGGCCCAGTTCCTCGCCGCCCACGGCCTGGCCGACGCCGCGCGCGCCCCCCTGGCCGGCGACGCCTCCACGCGCGCCTATGAGCGGCTGCGACCGGCGGGTGGGGTCAGCCTGATCTTCATGGATCAGCCTCCGTCGCTGGAGACCGCGCCTTGTCCACCGGACGCGACGCCGGCGGAGCGGATCGCCCTCGGCTACAACGCCTCCGCGCGGCTGGCGGCGGGGCGGGTGGACGCCTTTGTGGCCTGCGCGGCTTTTCTGCGCGAGCGTGGGCTGTCGGCGCCTCAGGTGCACGCCGCCGATCCCGCCGCGGGCCTCGCCATCCTCGAGGACCTCGGCGACGATCTCTACGCCCGCTTGATCCAGAGCGGGACGGACGAGGCGCCCCTCTACGACCGCGCCATCGACGCCATGGTCCAGTTGCACCGCGAGCCGCCGCCGAGCCAGTTGAGCGCCCAGGGCTCAAACTGGCCGTTGCTCAGCTACGATGACTTGGCGCTGAAGACCGCGTCCGATCTGTTCGTCGAATGGACGCCGAGGCTGCGGGCCCTGCGGTTCGACGCCGACGCCGTGGCGGCCTGGGATGCGGTCTGGGCGCCGATCCGCGCGCGCCTGGACGCCGGCGCCGAGGTCTTCTGTCACCGCGACTATCACGCCGAAAACCTGATCTGGCTGCCGGGCAGGCCCGGGCCCGCCGCAGTCGGCATGCTGGACTTTCAGGACGCTTTGCGCGCCCACCGCGCCTGGGACCTGACGATGTTGTTGCAGGACGCCCGGCGCGATGTCTCGGCCGAGCGCGAAGCGGTCTGCCTGGACCGTTATCTGGCCGCGGAGGCCGGCTTGGCGCGCGATGTCTTCCTGGCCGACTACGCCGCCGCCGCCGCGCTGAACGCTTGCCGAATCATCGGCCTCTTCGCGCGGCTGACGGTCCGGGACGCCAAGCCCCGCTATGCGAGCTTCATTCCTCGCATGTGGGGCTATCTGAGCCGCAACCTGGCGGCGCCCGGGATGGAGGACGTCTCGGCGTGGTTTGATCGGCACGTGCCACAAGGCGCGCGTGCATGAGCCCGCCCCAAACCGCTCTCAAGACCGCGCCCAGAACAGCGATGGTGCTGGCGGCGGGGCTGGGTCTGCGCATGCGGCCGCTGACGCTGGACCGGCCCAAGGCGCTGGTCGAGGTGGAGGGCCGCGCGCTGATCGATCACGTGTTGGACCGCCTGGCCGACGCCGGCGTCGAGCGAGCCGTGGTCAATGTCCACGCCTTCGCCGACCAGATGGAGGCGCACCTGGCCGCGCGGACCTGGCCGCGAATCGCGATTTCCGACGAGCGCGCGGGGCTGCTGGACAGCGCGGGCGGGATCAAGCAAGCGCGGGCTCTGCTCGGCGACGAACCGGTCATCGTGGCCAATATCGACTCCGTCTGGATCGAACAGGGCGTTCCGGCGCTTAAGGCCCTGGCGAGGGATTGGGACGAGACGCGGATGGACAATCTGCTCCTGCTGGCGGCCATGGACCGCACCCTTGGCTTCGATGGGCCAGGAGACTTCTTCCGCGACGATCTGGGGCGGCTGACCCCTCGCGCCGAGGCGCCTTCAGCGCCGTTCGCCTATATGGGCTTCCAGATCCTCAAGGCCAGTCTGTTCGACGATGTTCCGGATACGGCGTTTTCGATTTGGCCGACCTGGCGCAAACTCTGCGCCCAGGGCCGGTTGCACGGGACGGTGTTCGATGGCTTTTGGATGCACGTCGGCGATCCCGCCGCCCGCGACGCGGCGGAAGCGCGGTTGAGGCGTGGATAGCCACTCAATCTTCAACCTCCCCAGCCCGCGCTGGTTCACCATCGCGGCGCACCGACCGTTCGTGGAGGATTTGGCGGCGCGTCTTCACGCCGAACTGTCGCCGCTGGGTCCCGAGGCCTTGTCCGAAGCTGTCGTGCTGACGCCGACCCGGCGGGCGGCGCGGGGCCTGATGGAGGCCTTCGTTAAGGTCGGCGGCGGGCGGGCGCTGCTCTTGCCCCGGATCCGCGCTTTGGGGGATCTGGACGAAGGCGAGCCTCCCTTCGAGCCGGGGGAGCTGGCCTTGGACCTTCCGCCGGCGATCTCAACCTGGCGCCGCCGCTTCGAGCTGGCGCGGCTGGTCGTCGAACACCAGCACAGGTTCGAGCGCTCGCTGGATGCTTCAGGCGCGCTGGAGCTGGCCGACGCCCTGGCCAGCTTTTTGGACAGCCTGCAAATCGAGGAAGTCGGCCCCGTCGACGCGGTCGAGGCCTGGGTAGACGTGGAGATGGCGCGCCACTGGCGGATTTCCGCTGACTTCCTGAAATTGGCGATCGAGATCTGGCCCCGCCGCCTGGCCGAGCTTGGCCTGGTCGATGTCGCCGCCCGGCGCGTCGCGTTGCTGAACGCTCTGGCCGCGCGGTGGCGCGAGGCCCCGCCCGCCGAAGTGCTGATCGCCGCCGGCTCGACCGGCACGGCGCCGGCGACCGCGCGTCTGCTCGGCGTGATCGCCGAGGCGCCCAGGGGCTGCGTGGTCCTGCCAGGCCTGGATCAGGACCTGGCCGACACGGCCTGGGCCGAGGTGGGCGAACAGCATCCGCAGGGCGCGATGAAGCGCCTTTTGGAACTGAACCGGGTCGAGCGCGGCGAGGTCCGCGCCTGGTCGGCCGCTACGCCGGGCGATGCGCGCGGCCGCTGGCGGCGGCGGATCATCAACGAGGCGCTGCGCCCGGCCGAGGCCACGGCGGATTGGCTGGGCCAGATCGAGGCGCTCCGCCGCGAAGCCGCCCAAGCTGGCGTCGATCCCTTCACCGAGGGTCTGGCTGGACTTTCGCTGATGACCGCGCGCACCGAGCATGAGGCGGCGGCCACGGCCGCGCTGCTGCTGCGCGAAGTGTTGGAGACCCCAGGCCGCACCGCCGCCCTGATCACCCCGGACGCGGTCCTGGCGCGCCGTGTCTCGGCGCAGCTGGCGCGATGGGGGGTCCTGGCGGACTCGTCGGCCGGCGCCCCCCTCGCCGGATTTCCGGTCGGCGAGCTGGCGGCGCTGGTCGCGCGGGTTTCGGCCGATCCCGCGGATCCGGTCAGTCTCCTGGCGATCCTCAAACATCCCTTGACGCGGCTGGGTCTGGAGCCAGCGGCGCTGGACGCGCGGCGTCGAAACTTGGAGCGGTACGGGCTGCGGGGACCTCGCCCGCGCGACCGGGCCGATATCGCCGCCCGGCTGGAGGCCGCCGCCACGGACCGGGATGGTCAGCCCGTTCCGGCGGATCGGCTCTGCGAACTGGAGGACGCAGGCCGGCTGTTCGGCGCGTTGGAGGCGGCGCTGGATCTGGCCCTGGCGCACTATACCGGCGACACCGCGACACCCGGCGAGGCGGCGCGGGGCCTGGCCGAGGCGCTGCAGGCGCTGGCCGAGGGACCGGAACCTGGCGATTTGGGCGCGCTCTGGGCTGGCGCCGCCGGTGAGGCTGCGGTCGAGCTGTTCTCGGCCCTGATCGACGAGAGCGACGGCCTGCCCGAGGTTCTGCCCGAGCAGTTCGCCGACCTGGTCGAGGGTTTGCAGGCCGGCCACACCGTCCGCACCGGCGCGAACAGTCACCCGCGCCTACGCATCCTGGGCGCGATCGAGGCCCGGCTGATCCGCGCCGACCGTTTGATCCTGGCCGGGCTGGAAGAAGGGGTCTGGCCCGCGCCCGCGCCGGTCGATCCCTTCCTGTCCAGGCCCATGCGCAAGACCGCAGGCCTGCCGCCGCCCGAGCGTCGGATCGGCCTGTCCGCCCACGACTTCGCCCAGGCCGCCTGCGCGCCGGACGTGGTGCTGCTGAACACCGAGCGGCGCGGCGACGCGCCGGCGGTGGCGTCGCGGTGGCTCTGGCGCCTGCGCACCCTGGCCAAGGGAGCGGGGATCGAGCTGCCGTCAAGGTCGGAGGCGCTGGACTGGGCGCGCGCCCTTGACGCTCCGCTCGAACAGGCGCCCGCCAGTCTGAAGACCGCCGCGCGGCCACGTCCGACGCCGCCTGTCGCCGCGCGTCCGCGAAAATTGCCGGTCACCGGCGTCGAGCGCTGGGTGCGCGATCCGTATGCGATCTATGCCCGCGAGATCCTGAAGCTGCGCCCGCTGGAGCGTCCTGACGAGCCGGTCGAGGCGCGTGCGCGGGGATCCGCCATTCATGCCGCCTTCGAGCGCTTCGCCCGCGAGCATCCTGGCGAGCTCGGCGACGCCGCCCATCGGGCGTTCAGCGAAATCCTGCTTGAGGAACTGTTTATCGCAGGGGTTCCGACGCCACGGCTGACCCGCGAGCGCTCGCTCGCTGCGAACGTGGCGCCCTGGGTGGTCGCGCTGGAGCGGCGTCGGCGTCCGGGCGCGCGGATGCTGATCGAGCAGTCCGGACGGTATGAATTTCTTACATCCGTCGGCGCTTTCACGGTCACCGCCAAGGCGGACCGGATCGAGCTTCGCGCGGCGAGCGCCGACATCATCGATTTCAAGACCGGCCAGGCGCCGTCGAAGAAACAGGTCGAAAGCGGGCTCTCGCCGCAGCTGACCCTCACCGCCGCCATCCTGCATCACGGCGGCTTCGCCGAGGCCGGCCGGACGCTTCCGCGCGAGCTGGTCTATGTCCGGGTCAGCGGCGGGCGGGTTCCTGGCCGCGAGGAGGTCCGCGCCGGCGAGGGCGAGAGCCTGGATCTGGCGCTGCGCGCGCTGGAGGGCTTGCGCAAACGGGTCGAAAGCTTCGATCTGCAAGCCACGCCCTACACCTCATGGGCCGCGCCCCAGTTCATCGACCAGTATGACGGCGACTACGATCACCTGGCGCGGCTGTGGGAATGGCACGTCATCGGCGAGGGCGAAGCCGCCAATATGCAAGATGGCGCCGGTACATGAGCGCACCCCCGCCCACCCTGCGCGCCTCCGATCCTCAGGTCAGCGCCTCCGATCCGGCAGCCTCGGTGTTCGTCACCGCCAACGCCGGCTCCGGGAAAACCTCGACCCTGGTCAAGCGGGTCGCCCGGCTGTTGCTGAGGGGCGCGTCGCCGGAGGCAATCCTCTGCGTCACCTACACTAAGGCCGCGGCCGCGGAGATGCAGCGCCGGCTGTATGACGAGCTGGGCGGATGGGCGGTGATGGCCGACGCGGATTTGGCGAAGAAGCTCATCGAACTCGACGAGCCGCCGCGCAACCTGTCCTTGGCCCGCGCCTTGTTCGCGCGAGCGCTGGAGACGCCAGGCGGCCTGAAAATCCAGACTATCCACGCCTTTTGCGAAAAGCTGCTCAGGCGATTTCCATTGGAGGCCGGCGTGGCGCCGGGCTTCCAGGTGCTGGAGGCCGCCGCCGCGGCCGAGGTGTCGGCCCGCGCCCGCGACGACCTCGCGCGCTTCGCCATGGAGGCCCAAGAAGGGCCCCTGGCCAAGGCGTATGCGCATTTTTCCGTCGAGCTGGACTGGCGAAGCTTCAACGCCATGTTCGCGACCTTCGAGGCCAAACGGGCGGCGATCGCGGCCTATGTGGACGCCTGCGAGGCTCGCGATGGCGTCGCCGCCGATATCTGGGGCCGCTGCGGCTTCGACCAGCAGCGCTTCGTCGCCGATATCGAGGCCGAGGCGGTCGGCGCGATCGACTGGAGCGGCTGGCGACGCGCGGCCGAGGCCCTGGGGCAGGGATCGGCGGCGACCGATCAGCCGCTGGCCGCCGCCATGCGCTCGGTCACCTCCGCCTGCGTTTTCGCCGAACTTTGGGCGTGCTTCTGCACCCAGGCCGGCGCGCCGCGCGCCCGGCTGGGCACCAACGCCGTCGATGCGGCCGCGCGCGCGTGGCTGGTCGAGGTCCAAGCCGAGCTGGGCGAGGCGGCCGAGTTGGCAAAGGCGGCGCGCATCGCCGAGGACACCCTGCACGCGATCATCCTAGCCCGCGCCTATGCGGCGCTTTACGTGGCGGCCAAGGCGCGCGGCGGCGGCCTCGATTTCGGCGACCTGATCGAGCGGACCCAGCAATTGCTGACGGTGCGCGCCGACGCCGCCTGGGTGCTCTACAAGCTCGACGGCGGCGTCGATCACGTCTTGCTGGACGAAGCCCAGGACACCGCTCCCGATCAATGGGCGATCCTGCGCGTCTTGACGGAGGAATTCTTCGCGGGCGCGGGGTCAGCCTTCGCCCGCACCGACCAGCGGACTGTGTTCGCCGTCGGCGATGAAAAACAGTCGATCTACTCGTTCCAGGGCGCGCGTCCCGAACAGTTCAAGGCCGAGGCCGACCGGTTCCAGGCCCTGATCGGCGGTGCGGATCAAGCCTTCCGGCGCGTGCCGCTGCTGGAAAGCTGGCGCTCGACGCCGCAGGTCCTGGCCTTCGTCGATGCGGTCTTCGCCGATCCTGAAACCCTGCGCGGTCTGCGGCCGGCCGATGTCGATGCGCGCGGTGAAGACGCGCCGATCGTCCACCTGTCCCAGCGCGGATCGGATCCCGGCTGTGTCGACCTTTGGCCGCTGGAAGAGAGCGAGCCGTATGAGGAGCCGGACCCCTGGGCGCCGGTCGATCAGGAACCTCCGGAGAGCGCCAACAAGAAACTCGCCCGCCGCATCGCCCGCGCCATCAAGGCTTCGGTGGACACTGGCGAGGCCGTGTTCGACAAGCAGACACGGTGCTGGCGCGGGGCGGCCTACGGCGATTTCTTGATCCTGGTGCGGCGGCGCCGGGCGCTATTCCACGAGATCATCCGGGCCTTGAAACGCGAAGGGGTCGCGGCGGGGGGCGCGGACCGGCTCAAGCTCTCGGACCACGTGGTGTTCCAGGACCTGGTGGCGCTGGGCCGCTTCGCGCTTTTTCCAAGCGACGAGCTGACCTTGGCCGCGCTGCTGCGCAGTCCCTTCTGCGACCTGGACGAACAGAGCCTGTTCGATCTGGCCTACGGTCGTCGCGATGGATTGTGGAGCGTGTTGAGCCGGCGTGCGCAGGAGCGGCCGGAATGGGCCTCGGCGCGGGGATTTCTGAGCTGGGCGATCGACGAAGCGGCCGCGCGCCCGCCCTTCGATTTCTACGGCCGGGTGCTGAGCCGGCTGGACGGCGCAGGCCGGTCGATGCGCGCGCGGCTGTTGACCCGCCTGGGGCGCGAGGCCGAGGATGCGCTGGACGCCTTCCTGGGTGAGGCCCTGGGGGCGGAACAGCGGCGCGTGCACGGCCTGGAACGGTTCCTGGCCGAGATGGCCTCCAGCGAGATCGAGGTGAAGCGCGAGCAGGAAGACAGCTCGAACCGGGGTGGCGGCGAGGTCCGGGTGATGACCGCCCACGGCGCCAAGGGCCTGGAGGCCCCGATCGTCTTCCTGCCGGACACCACCACGCGGGCCTCCGCGGCGGGCGGCCCGCTACTCGACGCCGAGGGCGGCGCGTTTTTGTGGGCGCCGCGCAAGGCCGACGACTGCCTGGCCTCGCGGATCGCCCGCGCCGATCGCGAGCGGGCCGTGGCGGACGAGAGCCTGCGCCTGCTCTATGTTGCGCTGACCCGCGCGCGCGACCGGCTGGTGATTTGCGGGGTCAGGACGGCCGACCGGCTTCATCAGGACAGCTGGCACGCCCATATGCTGCGCGCCTTCGGGCGGCCCGAAGTGGGGGTGAACACCCGCGACGTGACGCTGGGCGACATGCCGATCCAGAGGTTCGGCGCCGATCCTGTGATCGCTGAAGCGGCGCGCGAAGCCGCGCACTCGCCGACATCCGCGCCGGATTGGATGCGCCGGTTCGCCCCGGCCGAGGCGATCAGCCAGCGCTACGCCTCGCCATCGACCCTGGCGGAAAGCGAGCGGGGGCCCTCGGCCTCGCCGCTGACCGAGCGCGAGGGCCTCGGCCGCTATCGCCGGGGCCTATTGATCCATCGCCTGCTGCAGCTGCTGCCCGACCTGGCGCCGGAAAGGCGCGCCGACGGCGCCTTGAGCCTGCTGGAGCGCGAACCCGACCTAACCGTGGACCAGCGCGAGGAGATGGCCTCGGCCGCCCTGGCCGTCCTCGCCGATGACCGGTTCGCGGCCGTGTTCGGCCCGGGCTCCCGCGCCGAGGCCGCCATCGCCGGCGCCGCGTCGGATCTGCCCGAAGGCCTGGCCGTGTCCGGCCGCGTCGATCGTCTGATCATCGAGCCAAAACGGGTTCTGGTGGTGGACTTCAAGACCAATCGTCCGGCGCCGGATCGGGTCGAGGACGCCGACCCGGCCTATCTGGTGCAGATGGCGGTCTATGTGGCGGTGCTGCGCGAGGTGTTTCCCGATCGCCGGATCGAGGCGGCCCTGGTCTGGACCGACGGACCAAAGCTGATGCCCGTTCCAGAAAACATTATCGATCAGACCCTGGCGCGGCTGAGGGTCGAAGGTTGATTGGCGCCACAGGTCTGCTTACATCGCTGTATCGAAGCCGGTTTCGGGCTTCTCCGCCAAAAGGACCGCCTTTCCCATGAGCACCGTCAAGGTCACCGACGAAAGCTTCGAGCGCGATGTGTTGCAGGCCGACAAGCCCGTGCTGGTCGACTTCTGGGCCGAATGGTGCGGCCCTTGCAAGCAGATCGCTCCGGCGCTGGAGCAGATCGCCGACGAACTGGCCGGTGTGATTACCATCGCCAAGGTGGATATCGAGGCCAGCCCCTCGACCCCCTCGCGCTACGGCGTGCGCGGCATTCCGACCATGATGCTGTTCCGCGGCGGCCAGATGGCGTCGATGAAGGTCGGCGCCATGCCCAAGCAGAAAATCCTCGAATGGCTCAGCGAAGCGGGCGTCCAAGCCGCCGCGTAGCTCAAGCCCTGGCCGGTATGCGCGCCGTCATCGATTGATAGGCGCGCAGAAAGCTGGTCGTCGCTCGGCGCGGCTCGCCCACCACCTCGATCACCGGAAAACGCTTCAGAATTTCCTCCCAGACGATCCGCAGCTGCATTTCGGCCATGCGGTTGCCGACGCAGCGGTGGATGCCGAAGCCGAACGACAGATGCTGGCGGGGGCGTTCGCGGTCGATTATGAAGGCGTTCGGGTTCTCGATCGCCTCTTCGTCGCGATTGCCCGAGACGTACCACATGACGACCTTGTCGCCCTTTTTGATCTGCTTGCCGCCGAACTCGATGTCCTGAAGAGCCGTGCGACGCATGTGCGCCACCGGCGTCTGCCAGCGGATGATCTCCGAAACCATGCTGGGGATCAACTCCGGGTGCTCGCGCAGCTTCTGATACTGGTCGGGGTTTTCGTTCAGCGCCAGCAGGCCGCCGGTCAGCGAATTACGGGTGGTGTCGTTGCCGCCGACGATCAGGAGCAGGATGTTGCCCAGATACTCCATGGGCGGCATGTCCTTGGTCGCTTCGGCGTTGGCCATCATCGAGATCAGGTCGTTGCCCGGGACCTCGGCGTTCACGCGTTGGCTCCACAGATTGGTGAAATAGGCCGCGCACTCCATGATCTCGGCCCATGCGGCCTCGCGGGATTCGACCAGATCGGTGTCGACCCCGGCGGTGACGATGTCGGACCAGCGGGTCAGCTTGCGGCGATCCTCGAAGGGGAAGTCGAACAGGGTGCAGAGCATCTGGGTGGTCAGTTCGACCGAGACGCGGTCCACCCAATTGAACGGCTCGTCGATCGGCAGTTCGTCCAGGATCTTGGCGGCCCGCTCGCGGATGATCGGCTCCATATTGGCCAGATTGTGCGGCGAGACGATGGGACTCACCACCTTGCGCTGGGCGTCGTGCTTAGGCGGGTCCATCGAGATGAACATCGGCAGCGGACCGTCCTCATCGTCTGGGTCATCCAGGGTGACGCCGGCGGCCGAGGAGAAGACCTGATGATTGGTCTCCACGGCCATGATGTCGTGGTACTTGGTGATCGACCAATGTGGTCCCGAGGCGCTCTCGGCGGTGTAGTGAATCGGGTCTTCCTTGCGTATGCGCTCGAAGAACGGCCACATCGTATTGTCACGGAACCGCTCGGGAACGCTCAGATCGATCTGGTCCAGGGGCGTGGCATAGGCCTCGGCCCGCGCCTCGTTCAGCAGGTCAACCGCGCCGTCAGCCATGGCTCATCCTCCGCGAACTTGATTTTCAAACAGCAGACACCTTCGGCGGACGGCCTGCAAGATGTTCGGCGCGACTGTGCGTTTGAGTTCCAACGCGGGCGCCGCGAGAGTGCTAGGAGGGCGCATCGCCGCTTCAGGAGTTCAAACTTGCCGATCGACTGGGACGCGCTGGACGAGGCCAAATACCGCGCCGAAGCCGAGGCCGTCGCCGATCTGCTCGAGGGCCTTTCGTGCGCCGGTCCCAAGGCCAGCGGTCCCCATGCCTTGTTGCGTTTCGCCGTCGAGTGAGCGGTCAGCAACAACATCGCCGCCCAGGGCGGAGATCCAAGTTTGCTCAAACTTTAGCCGGAGGAGTTGTCCGGTCCGGCACATGCGGTAGAAGGCGGTATGAACTCATCCCCGGCCAACGCGCCTGCCGAACCTGGCCGATTCGCCCTCTCCGGCGCCCGCGAGAGCCTGCGCCGCATGTCGCTGGAGAATATCTCCACTGTCGCCGGCCCGGCGATCGGTGATCCCAGCATCATCCCCCTGTGGTTCGGCGAGGGCGATCTGGCGACGCCGCCCTTCGTCGGCGAAGCGATGGCCCGCGCCATCCAGGCCGGCCAGACCTTCTACACCTTCCAGAACGGCGTCCCGGAGCTGCGCCAGACCCTGGCCGACTACTTGTCGGGCCTGCATCGGACCCCGGTCCAGGCCGACCGGATCACGGTCACCGGCGGCGGGATGGCCGCCATCATGCTCGCCGTGCAACTGATCGCCGAGAGCGGCGACAATATTGTGGTGATCGATCCGGTCTGGCCGAATATCGCCGGCATGACCCAGCTGGCGGGCGCCGAGGCCCGCTCGGTGCGGATGGACCAGGGGCCAGAAGGCTGGAGCCTGGATCTGGACAAGGTCGCGGCCGCTTTGGACGCGCGCACCCGCGGCGTCATCTTCGCTTCGCCGGCCAATCCGACCGGCGCGATGATCCCTATCGAGACCCAGGCGGCTCTGCTCGATCTGTGCCGGCCGCGCGGCATATGGGTCATCGCCGACGAGGTCTATAACCGCCTGGTGTTCGGCCGCCGCAACGCGCCCTCGATCCTGGACCTGGCCGATCCGGAGGATCGCGTGCTGGTCATCAACAGCTTCTCCAAGTCCTGGGCGATGACAGGGTGGCGCCTGGGCTGGCTGACGCATCCGCCGTCGCTGGGCGCCACGCTGGCGATGATGATCCAGTACACCAGCACCGGGGTGACGACGGCGCTGCAGCACGCGGGGGTCGCGGCGGTGCGCCAGGGCGAGCCGTTCGTGGCCCAGGTGCGCGACTACTGCCAGGCCGGCGTGGATATCGTGCACGACGCTCTGGAGCGGTTTCCCCGCGTGCGGGTCGGTCCGCGGCCTACGGCGGGCATGTATGCCCTGTTCGAGGTCGACGGGATGCCCGACTCCCGGGAAGCCTGCCTGAGCATCCTGCGCCAGACCCGGGTCGGACTGGCGCCCGGCTATTTCTTCGGACCCGGCTCCAATGGCTTCCTGCGCCTGTGCGCCTGCCGCGCGCCTGCCGTACTCACCGAGGCCATGGGGCGGCTGGAGGCGGCGCTGAGCTGATCCCTGGCGCCCGGGTTGCAGCGGTCGAGCCTGACACGCTTAAAGCAGGACGGCCAGACGTGAAAAGCCAGACAATGCCTGAGGCGGCCTCCAATTCTGGCGATGACTTCGCGATCTGCATTCGGCCCGCCGATCACGGCCTGCAGAGCTGGGAGCTGCTGGACGATGTCGGTAGACGGGTTAGATGCGGCGTAGCGACCAGCCAAGCTGACGCCTTGGCAATGGCGCGGGCGGCGGTTTCGCAGGTGCGGTCGCGGCGGCCCGTTCACCGCACCTGTTGACGACGCCGCAGCCTATGGCCGCGCGCGCAGGGTCTTCACGAGGCCGAACAGGGCGATGAGCGCCCAGGCGCCCTCGACGATGGCCGCCGAAAGATTGAAGGCTTGGCTCAGCGATAGCAGGATCAGGCTGGCCCCAGCTAGGTTCGCCAGCAGCGCCGGCGGTTTGGTGGGGTCCAGCCGATGGAGCTGGGCCGCGGCGTAGGCGGCCAGGACCAGTACTACGCCGACCACGCCAGCGACGTCGAACGCGCTCAAGATGCAGACTCTGCCGGGCGGCCGATCAGCTTGGCCGGATGCTGAACAGGATGGTCGCCTGGTCCGCTCGGCCGTTCAGCGGTTTGCCATCGGCGGTGCGGGCCTGGATGAAAACCAGACCTTCGGCGCCATCGGCTTCGACGGCCGACCAGGTGGAGGTGACGTGGGTCTCGTCGCCGACCTGCGAGGTTTCGCGCACGCGGGCCTGAACATAGGGGTTCGCGTGGGCCTGACCCCAGTTGTTCAGCGCGTCATAGATCGGCCTGTCGCCGCCGACGTCGTAGAGCACGGTTAGGATGCAAACGGTCGGGTTGGATGGGTTGGGCGGCGTCACCGTGATCCGCTTGGAGCCGCCAAGGGCCAGAACCAGCTCGTCATACCGATTCTTGCGCATGCCAAGTTGCGAGGCGAGCTTGTCGGTCGGCGCGCCGCCAATCGCCGGAACGCAGAAATGGTCGAGCACCGACAGCACCTGGGCGGCGTCGCCGGTCGCCGGCGCGGGGGGCGGGGGAGGGGGCG
>Ga0302314_10000852_pt1 | contig 56616 bp, 51 predicted proteins | sample III_Palsa_N2_3_FD_200533 | JGI IMG/M metagenome (GOLD analysis project Ga0302314, IMG submission 200533) | Peat permafrost microbial communities from Stordalen Mire near Abisko, Sweden - III_Palsa_N2_3 | ecosystem: Environmental > Terrestrial > Soil > Palsa > Peat permafrost | place: Sweden...
ATCGCATGATGGGCTTTGGTTCGTATCGCACTGCTTGGAGTATCTGCCACAAGATTCGCACGGCCCTCATGGACGGCGAGTTTCAGAAACTGATGGGCATTGTGGAAATGGATCAAACCTTTGTCGGTGGTAAGGCCAAGAACCGGCACAAAGACAAGCGCGGTGATGGCGATGGCACCGGCGGCGGGACGGGCCGAGGTCCTACCGGCAAGGTCGCCGTCATCGGTGCCGTGCAGCGTAAGGGCAATGTCGTGGCGCGCGTTGTGGAGCGTCTGGACGGCCCTGCGATCCACGGCTTTCTGCGCGAGAGCGTTTCCGACAAGGTGAGCCTGCTTTGCACCGATGCGTGGAAGGCTCACCGCAATATCGGCCGCGAGTTCCCCAACCATCAGATGATCGATCACCGCGCCGGCCAGTACGTTGTCGGTGCTGTTCACACGAATACGATTGAGGGTTTCTGGAGTCTCGTTAAGCGGTCCATCATCGGCACGCATCATCGGGTTAGCGCGAAGTACCTGCCGCTCTACGTCGCTGAAACGCAGTTCAAGTACAACAACCGGCTGAATTCCAATATCTTCGGGGCGGCCGTAGCAGGATGCTGAGACGCCAGAAGAACCGAAAACGGCGGCGTACTCAGCTTTAGAGTTAATAAAATCAATCACGGAATTGCAGGCTTCCCAACTACAACGCCGATAGTGTCGGCAGATACTATTCCAGGAAAGACGTTATAGGTCCTCGTAATCTTGACCCCGTTTTCTGAGAAAGCCTTAAAAACAGTATCTACGTCGTTTGGGAAGGTCGAACTCTTGAACATGAAGCATAATTCTGTTGATGCATTTCCAAGCACTTGAAAGAAAGTTGGACTACCCGTGCTCTGCGGGGTCCATCCGGCGGCAATAAAAATCTCTTGGACGCGCGCCGCATACTGATTTGTTTCGGGGTCAAGTCCGACATTTACGATCAAAAACGTATGGGGGATTGGTTTAAGGGCTTCAATTATTTTTCCTGCCACTGCATCGCTGATGCGCCGAACTGGGGGCCCATAAGTGACCGTATTACTACCGCCGCTCTGCCCAAAAGTTATGATGCCTTGATTCCCGGTAATCGCTCCGCTCGAATTAGTTGGTTCAGCAGCGTCTTTGCTTTTTTCTTTAGGGTTGTCACTGATTTTGATTTTCGGAATTGGCGGCACATATCCAGACCGCCGATTTTGATTAGAGATATATTCCTCTAATTCTTTTGCTGTGAAATGGCGCGAATAATTCTTCCCGTCAAAATCAAATACAAAAGTTATTGGGCAAATATCAGAAATAAAACTGTCCGAAGAAATACCCTCTGGATTTGGCCATCCAGGTGAGAAGGGGGCGGCTAAAGTAAATTCGCCATGGGCTGGGATGCTTTCAACGGCCGATAGCTCAACCAATTTATTGCCGGTGACCAGAAAAATTGGATAGCGGCGGTTCTGCTTTTCCGAAAAAACGTATCCGGATATTTTCTGTATTGACCAATCCGCATTATTTCTGCCGTAAGCGCTGAATCCGTCAATTAAGAATGGTTGATCTGCTTTTCTATGCATATCGAGCGGAGCGTGCCCGGTATGCTCAAAATCTTCTGAAAGCCACGATATATCCGGCAATCGTGCAGATACATTCCTTCTTAATTGCCAGACAATTCCGACAAGTAATCCGGAAGCGCAGATGACTATTAGAATCAATGGCGCGATAGCTTGGATGCGCGCACTGAAAGATACGCCAGTGTCGCCCTCTCTAGTCACGAAATTAAAGACCGTTATAAGGATTGATCCGATAACAAAAATCAGCCCGACATAACCGATAAATGATCGAACTATTTGAGGTAAATTAGCGACAAATGGCGGAGGGAGCCAGCCCACTAAAATGGCCCCGACGCCGAAAAGAGCGCTAATAGCCAGAGCTGTCTGATTATCCATTTATGTGCTTTTCCCAAGAGCAATAATCGCCCTTTTGAGAGGGTAGGCTTTTTTTGGGGAAAGTCAAGAACGGCATAATCGCCTTTTCATATGCAAATCTTGCTGGACGGAACAGCTTTGCCGGGCTCTGGACGGAGATATTCGCGCGCTGTCGAAAACTAACCGGTTCGTGCCGGCTCGCAATCCGCAGTGGCCGATGGGATATGGGCAATCAGGTCCTCGATCGCAAGCCGGTGATAGAGAACCGCATACCGGACCGGCACCTGGCCAAGTTCCCCCAGCACACGTTCCTTATCGGCATCGGAAGCGACCTTGATCATCAGAAAGTGGCAGCCTTCGCGGGCCACTTGCAACTGTTTTTCGCGAACTTGCGCGGTGCTGCCAAATGCGGACATCACGCCTCCGGAATCCAGATCCTCAGCGGCTGCCTCCACCATGGCGGCCGCCGATAGCAGAATGCATTCGTCCTGAGGCGAACCTTGCGCCAACAGTTTCTGATAAACCTGCCGTGCATCCTGCTGCTTGGGTAATCCCGCCACGATGTAGCCCACTGGATAGAACAGGCCGCTTTCCATCACGCTGCTCGCCCCTTTCATTGCAACATCTGCTGCATTGTCTTGCTTGATCATGAGCGAGCCTCCAGGTAAGGGCGATGCCATCGGCAAGTAGCTTGCGCGCATCGTCGCGCTGGTTGCGCGCGTCCCTCAGGGTTCGCTCAGGATATGAACCGATCGCCAGCAGTTTTTCTTTGCCGGCGAATCGATACTTGAATCGCCAAAGCTTGGAGCCACCCGGATTCACCAGCAGGTAAAGACCTTCTCGTCCGAGATTTTGTAGGGTCTGGCCCTGGCTTTGGCCGTCCGAATCAATACATCTGTGATTGTTATGGGGGTATCTCCATCATCCTGCGGGCATCGCTTCCTTGCATACCCCGGATACCCCCAGCCATACCCCCACTCAGGCCCGGATTTCAACGGATCAACCCGGTCGAATCCGGACGCTTTCCCAACGAAAAAGCCCGCATTTCTGCGGGCTTTCAGGACATTCTCGGACTACTTTGGACCTTCGCGGACTGATCAATTGGTGGAGCGGAGGAGGATCGAACTCCCGACCTCTGCATTGCGAACGCAGCGCTCTCCCAGCTGAGCTACCGCCCCACACGAACCGCGTCCGCTATTTTAGCAGGCTTCTCCGCAAGTTTTGTAGGGGCCGGGCGGCTTTTCCGTCCGCGGCGGGCCGCCGGCCCGGTGCGCCGGACTGCGCGCAATTGCGCAATTATTGCCCGCGCGCGGCGGCAAAAAGCGGACCACGCCCCGGTGTTTGCTAGGTCAATGCGACCCTGCAGCACAGGGGGGCTTCCCCTAAGCCAAAAAGCCTGTTACAAGGCGCGCAAATTTGCCCCTCTAAGAGACGGAGACTCGCAGCACATGGCTGGAAGACCCGGGAAGAAGCCGCAACAACCCGCAAAACCTGCTTTTGACGAATTCGGCGAAGAAACCGAAGGCTTTGAAGACGACGTTCCCGCAGTGGATGCGAAGGGCAATCCCATCCCCGGCAGCCGCTCACGCGACTGGCGGGATGTCGAAAGATATCGCGAGGTCCGCGAGCTGAAAAAGCTGATCGGCGAAGACTTCGATCACCTGTTCGACGGCGACAAGCCCGGCAGGCGCAAAAAGTCCTGATGCGCAGCCCGGCGCGGAGGCTCCCCGCCCGGCCATGCTTCGCCGCACCCATCAGGCACCGGCGATGACCCTGCCTCATCGCCGCCTTTCCTCATCCGCCCATCGGCGGCAGCGCCACGCCCAACGCGGCGCAAACCTCGCCCGCCCTCCATCGTCCAGTCTCTCCCGGCTCCGCTGCCGACGCTTCTCCGGAAACGCCGGATTACGGCCGCTGCGCGCTTGAAAGCGCCGCCGGCAACCCTATTTACAAGGCATTCCGTTTGATTGAACTTGAACAGCCCGGCCCGGGATGGCCGGCATTTTGAACAGGATGTTCCGACGAGGAGCGCACCATGCGCATGGATAAACTGACCAGCCGTTTCCAGCAGGCCCTGGCCGAAGCCCAGAGCCTGGCCGTTGGACGCGACAACCCGCAGATGGAGCCGGTGCACGTGATGCAGGCCCTGCTGGACCAGGAGGGCGGCTCCACCGCGCCGCTGCTGGAGCAGGCGGCCGTCAATATCGACGTGCTGCGCAACAAGCTGGATACGCTGCTCGACGCCCTGCCCCGCCTCAAGGACGCCACCGGTGAAATCCAGGTCGGCCAGGATCTGTCGCGCCTGCTCAACCTGACCGACAAGCTGGCGCAGCAGCGCAAGGACCAGTTCATCTCCACCGAGCTGTTCGTGCTCGCGGCGCTGGAAGACAAGGGCGCCCTGGGCAAGACCCTGCGCGACGCCGGCGGCCGCAAGGAACTGCTGGAGAAGGCCATCGACGCCGTGCGCGGCGGCCAGAAGGTCGATTCCGCCGGCGCCGAGGAGCAGCGCCAGGCGCTGGAGCGCTACACCATCGACCTGACCGAGCGCGCCCGCTCCGGCAAGATCGACCCGGTGATCGGCCGCGACGAGGAAATCCGCCGCATCATCCAGGTGCTGTCGCGCCGCACCAAGAACAATCCGGCCCTGATCGGCGAGCCCGGCGTGGGCAAGACCGCCATCGTCGAGGGCCTGGCCCAGCGCATCATCAACGGCGAAGTGCCGGAAGGCCTGAAGAACAAGCGCCTGCTCTCGCTGGACCTCGGCGCGCTGATCGCCGGCGCCAAGTTCCGCGGCGAGTTCGAGGAGCGCCTGAAAGCCGTGCTCACCGACCTGTCGAAGACCGCCGGCGCGGTGATCCTGTTCATCGACGAGATCCACACCCTGGTCGGCGCCGGCAAGGCCGAAGGCGCCATGGATGCCGGCAACATGCTCAAGCCCGCGCTGGCGCGCGGCGAGCTGCGCTGCATCGGCGCCACCACCCTGGACGAATACCGCAAGTACATCGAGAAGGACGCCGCGCTGGAGCGCCGCTTCCAGAAGGTGCTGGTGGGCGAGCCGAGCGTGGAAGATACCATCGCCATCCTGCGCGGCCTGAAGGAGCGCTACGAGGTGCACCATCACGTCGACATCACCGACGGCGCCCTCATCGCCGCCGCCAAGCTGTCGCACCGCTACATCACCGACCGCAACCTGCCGGACAAGGCTATCGACCTGATGGACGAGGCCGCCTCGCGCATCCGCATCGAGATCGACTCCAAGCCCGAGGCGCTGGACCGGCTCGACCGCCGCCTGATCCAGCTCAAGATCGAGCGCGAAGCCCTGAAGAAGGAAAGCGACGAGGGCGCCAAGCGCTCGCTCGCCGCGCTGGAAGAGGAAATCGCCCGGCTCGAGCGCGAGTGCTCGGACCTGGATGAGCGCTGGAAAGCGGAGAAGAGCACCGTCGCCGGCAGCGCCGGCGTGAAGGACGAGCTCGACCGCACGCGCACCGAGCTGGAAGCGGCCCGCCGCGCCGGCGACCTGTCGCGCATGGCCGAGCTGCAATACGGCAAGATCCCCGAGCTGGAGAAAAAACTCGCCGCCGCCTCCGAAACCGCCCAGCAGAAATTCGAGCTGCTGCGCACCAGCGTGGGCGAGGAAGAGATCGCCGACATCGTTTCGCGCTGGACCGGCATCCCGGTAGCTAAGCTGATGGAAGGCGAGCGCGAGAAGCTGCTGCGCATGGAAGAAGTGCTCGGCACCCGCGTGGTCGGGCAGAAGGAGGCCCTGGCTGCCGTCTCCAACGCCATCCGCCGCTCCCGCGCCGGCCTCGCCGATCCCAACCGGCCGATCGGCTCGTTCCTGTTCCTCGGCCCCACCGGCGTCGGCAAGACCGAGCTGTGCAAGGCCCTCGCCTCCTACCTGTTCGACACCGAGGAGTCGATGGTGCGCATCGACATGAGCGAATTCATGGAGCGTCATGCCGTGGCGCGCCTGATCGGCGCCCCTCCCGGCTATGTCGGCTATGACGAGGGCGGCTACCTCACCGAAGCCGTACGGCGCCGCCCCTACTCCGTGATCCTGTTCGACGAAGTCGAGAAGGCCCACCCGGAAGTGTTCAACGTGCTGCTGCAAGTGCTGGACGACGGCCGCCTCACCGACGGCCAGGGCCGCACCGTGGACTTCCGCAACACCGTGGTGGTGATGACCTCCAACCTCGGCTCGCAGCTGATCCAGGACCTGATGGGCCAGGCCTCGGCCGGCAAGGAAAACGACTACGCCGCCATCAAGGAAGGCGTGATGGAAGTGGTGCGTCAGCACTTCCGCCCCGAGTTCATCAACCGCATCGACGAGTCGGTGGTGTTCCACCCGCTGGGCGCCGCGCAGATCCGCGCCATCACCGAAATCCAGACCGTCGGCCTGCGCAAGCGCCTGGCCGAGCGCAGCATCGGCCTGGAGATCAGCGAGGCCGCACTGAGCAAGCTGGCGGAAGCCGGTTACGACCCGGTCTACGGCGCGCGTCCGCTGAAGCGCGCCATCCAGACCCTGGTGGAAAACCCCCTGGCCCGCGACCTGCTCGATGGCCGCTTTGCCGCAGGAGATACGGTGAAGATCGGTGTGAAGGACGGCGCGATCAGCTTTGATCGCGCCGGCTGAAGGCTAGAGCCGCAGCCAGGCTCCCAACATCGTCATCCCCGCGAAAGCGGGGATCCAGTTTTTGCACCGGCGGCAAGTCCATCGCGACAACCAAAACTGGATTCCCGCCTCCGCGGGAATGACGCTGATTTTAGTGTTTCGCGTCAGCCAGCCGCCGTCGCCTCTGCCTTCATCTCCGCCAGCCCCGCGTCCCGTGTCACCAACCCCACATACCCAAGCTCCCGCCGCGCCTTCGCATCATTCACCGTGACCTGCTCCCCGGTGAGAACGACCGCAGTGCGCGACACCAGCGGCCGCCCCTTGAGCGGGAAATTGCGCCAGGCAAACTCGCTCACAGCCGCCAGCGCATAGATCAACCCGCGCGGCACCGCACGCTGCCCCGCATCCACACCCTGGGTCGCCGCCATCGCACCGATGAAGGCACGGAACTCGACCGGCGCGCCATCGGTAAGAAAGTAGATTTCGCCGCCCTTGCCACGTTCAGCCGCCAGCAGCATGCCCTCACAGACATTGCGCACATGGCAGGTGGAAGTGAGAAAGCGGCCGCCGCCGATCCAGGCGAACTGCCCTTTGCGCATCACCTCCACCAGCTTCGGCAGGATCGCCGTATCGCCCTTGCCCCAGATGAAGCGCGGCCGCACCACCACCACGTCCAGGCCATCGCGGCTGCCCGCCAGGGCCACCGCTTCGGACTCCGCCTTGCTCGAAGGGTAAAGGCCGACCGGCCGCGCCGCGCGCGGGCGCGTTTCATCGGCGTCATGAATCGGCGTGCCATCCGCCAGCACCGCCTCGGTGCTGACATGCACCAGGCGCCGCACACCGGCGGCGCGCGCCGCCTCGATCACATGGGCCGTGCCCTCGACGTTGATCCTGTGGAATTCGGCCGGATCGCCCCAGTCCTCGACCTTGGCGGCGCAGTGGAACACCACGTCGGCGCCCGCCATGCCGGCGATCATCGCCGCCATATCCCCCAGGTCTCCCGCCTGCGGCTCGGCGCCCAGCGCGCGCACCGTCTGCATGGCACCCAGCGAGCGGGCCAGCGCCACCACCGTATCGCCCCGCCCCGCCAGCACGGCCAGCAGATTGCGGCCGACGAATCCGGATCCACCGGTGACAAAGGCTTTCATGGACGTCCCTGCTGGCTTCCTGCCGATTGCGTCAAAGGTTAGCGCGACGAGACCGCCGGTGAAAAGGCCAGGCCCCGAGGCGGCGGCCCGCTCAGCGCCGCTTGCGGAAAAATTCCCGCAGCAGCGTGCCGCATTCCTGCTCCAGCACACCGCCGCTCCACTCCACCACATGGTTCAGGCGCGGCTGCGCGATGACGTCATAAACCGAGTCCACCGCTCCCGCCTTGGGATCGCGGGCGCCGAATACCAGGCGCGATACCCGCGCATGGACGATGGCGCCGGCGCACATCACGCAAGGCTCCAGGGTGACATAGAGCGTCGTGCCGGGAAGCCGGTAGTTGCCAAGCCGGGACGCGGCATCGCGCATGGCGATCATCTCGGCATGGGCGCTGGGATCATGCAGGGCGATCGGCCGATTCCAGCCTTCGCCGATGATCTCTCCCTCCCTGACCAGCACGGCACCGACCGGAACCTCGCCTTCGGCGGCGGCACACTGGGCGAGCGCGAGAGCGCGGCGCATGAACCGCTCATGCCGCTCGGCCTCGCTCTCCTCTCCCGCGGCAGGCGGCGCAGACTTCGGGATGGATTCGGGCTGGAGCACCATGATGTTCGAGTGTCGCTTCGTTTTCACCTTGAAACACCGCTGCCGGATCGACGCCAGCAAGGGTTCGGAAGCTGAAGTTTAAGGCACGGCGCCGCGCAATAGCCAAACATCATCACCTGCCGCACGGCCAGATTTGCGATGCCATTCAACCCGTCGATGAACCTAAGGCAGCAGCCCCGAAGGCCTTGTTGCAGCTTCGGATTTTCGCGATCCGCTAGGCTCCAAAACACCCAAAAACCCCGCCGCGCCGACCCCACAAACCTAGTTCGTTCGGATGAGGTTGATGCCCGGAAACGGGCATAGCTTCCCTGCCCTATCAGGGATGTGGTCCCGCAGCAACGGCAACCAGGCGACTCAGGTTTCAGCAGTCGCGGCGCAAAAGGCGTCCCCCGTTTGTTGCGGTGATCTGCAACGGCCAAGCAGCAGTTGCGAGTTGGAAGTAGGGCTTGTTGTCAATCGGCAACCTATTCACTGACTGGGAGATGACCAATGGCAAGATCGACGCAGGGAAGCGGCAAGACTCCTTCGTATTTCCCCGAACACACCGAAGCAGCAGGCTTGTCGCGGCGCCAGTTTCTCGACGGCGCCGGCAAGTTCGCCGCTGCCGGCGCCCTGGTGGGCTGGCTTCCGGCATTTCGCATCAGCGCCGACCAGGCGACCTGCTCCACTCCGGCGGATTTTCCATCCGGCATCGCGTTGTATCAGCAGGCCTACATCAACTGGGCACGCGATATCGCGGTGGACCCGATGTGGGCCTGCGCACCCACCACGCCGGCCGATGTCGTGACGGTGTGCAACTGGGCCAGCAGCCAGGGTTATAAAGTCCGGCCCCTCGGCGCGATGCACAACTGGTCGCCGCTGACCGTTGCCGCGGGCGCGACCTGCCCCAACATCATCCTGCTCGATACCAAGCAGTATCTCACCGCGGTCTCCGTCAATACCGCAACGACGCCAAACACCGTCACCGCCCAGACCGGCGTCCTGATGGAGAACCTGCTGACCACGCTCGAAAGCTACAGCCTCGGCGTCAATGCCTGTCCCGCCCCGGGCGATCTCACCCTGGGCGGCGCGCTGGCCATCGACGGTCATGGCACCGCCATTCCGGCAACCGGCGAAACCCTGGTTTCCGGCAATACCTACGGCTCGCTCAGCAATCTGATCCACTCGCTGACAGCAGTGGTGTGGGACCCGGCCAGCAGCCAATATGCACTGCAGACCTTCCAGCGCACCGATCCGGGCTGCACCGCCCTGTTGACCCATATCGGCCGCGCCTTCATCACCGAAGTGACGCTGCAGGTCGGCATCAATCAGCGGCTGCGCTGCCAGAGCTGGTTCAATGTGACTGCCGCCACACTGTTCGCTCCGGCGGGCTCCTCGGGCAATACCTTCAGCAGCTACCTCGACAGCGCCGGCCGCGTCGAAACCATCTGGTTCCCGTTCACGCCCAATCCCTGGCTCAAGGTGTGGAGCATCGCCCCAAGCAAGCCCTGGACCTCGAGCGAAGTAGATCAGCCCTACAACTACACCTTCAGCGACACCATCCCCCAGTCGATCATCGACTCGGAAGCGCAGGGCGTTCTCAACGACCCGACGACGACGCCCAACTTCGGCCTGACCCAATACAACGTCGTCGCCGCCGGCCTGGTCCTGACCAGCACCTGGGACATCTGGGGCTGGTCGAAAAACACCCTGCTCTACATCAAGCCGACCACGCTGCGGGTCACCGCCAATGGCTACGCCGTGATCACCAGCCGGGCCAACATCCAGCGCGCCATCAACGATTTCTACGTGATGTACTCGGCCAAGCTCAGCGCCTATCAGGCGGCGGGCCAGTTCCCGATGAACGGGCCGGTCGAAATCCGCGTCACCGGACTGGACCAGCCGGGCGATGTGGTCGGCATCAGCGGCGCGCCCTCGCCGCAACTCTCCGCCCTGCGGCCACGGCCGGATCATCCGGAATGGAATGTCGCGGTATGGTTCGACATCCTCACCATCCCCGGCACGCTGTACGCGAACCAGTTCTACAGTGAAGTGGAACAGTGGATGTATTCCAACTACGCCAGTTACGGCTCGGTAAAGGTGGAGTGGTCCAAGGGCTGGGCCTACACCACGGCCGGCGCCTGGACCAACACGACGGCGCTTGGCAGCACCATTCCCGACAGCCTGCGCACCGGCCAGGCCGCTGGCGACAACTGGGATACCGCGACGGCGACGCTGGATGCGTTCGATCCGTCGCGGCTGTTCAGCTCGGCCTGCTGGAACTCACTGCGTTGCCGAGCATCGGGGCCGCACGCTGGGAATCTTGGGTTCGTGGTGCCGATGCGCTGTTGGTGAACGGCGGCGACGCGCTCTATCTGGCGCACTGGATGCGGGAGTCGGGGCTGGCGGCGCTACTTCCTTCACTGGAACACACGGTATGGGTGGGATTGAGCGCTGGCAGCATGGTGATGACGCCCATGGTGGGCGAGGCGTTCATCGAAATGAAGCCTCCAATCACCGGTGAAGATCGGGCACTCGGCATCGTCGATTTCTCAATCTTTCCTCACCTGGACCATCCGGGCTTCGACGAAAACACGATGGCCTGCGCCGAGAAATGGGCGACTGAGATTGGCGGCCCGGCCTACGCCATTGATGACCAGACGGCCATCCAGGTGGTCGATGGCGAGGTCGAGGTGATCTCCGAGGGCAACTGGCGCTGTTTTGTCGGCTGAGCCGCTCAAGATGAATGCCGCTGGGATGCGGCGCAGGCGACACTGGATGCATTCGATCCGTCACGGCTGTTCAGTTCGCCGTTGCTGGATACCCTGCTGCCCTGAAGCTCCAGCAAAGCCACTCCCCTCTCCCGCTTGCGGGAGAGGGGCTGGGGGGAGAGGGGCTGTTGAAGCTCAGCCCAATCGCGCCGCGTAGATTTCGGGTTTGAAGCCGACCAGCGGCAGGCTCTTGCCCGTCTCCAGCACCGGACGCTTGATCATCGAAGGCTGCTCCAGCATCAGCCTGATCGCCTTGGCTTCGTTCAGCCCTTCACGCTCCGCCTCGGGTAGCTTGCGGAAGGTAGTGCCGGCGCGGTTCAGCACCGTCTCCCAGCCCACGGCCTTGATCCATCTTTCCAAGTGAGCGCGATCAATACCCGCAGCCTTGTAGTCATGGAAGCTGTAATCCACGCCGTGCTCTTCGAGCCAGGCGCGTGCCTTCTTCATGGTGTCGCAGTTCTTGATGCCGTAGATAGTGACCTGACCGGTCATTGGTTGCTCCGCATGCGTCTAAGTCAATTTCATTTTGGCCGCATGAATTCCGGACCGAACATGCATCACCGGTGTATCCTTTTCGCTTATTGAGGCAACCTTAACCGCCAACCTGCCTTGCTCGAAAGCGGATTTCACGGACTGACCGCTCGCAATCGCCGCATAGAACTGAGGCGCAAAAACTGATGCGGCAATGTCAGTAATCGGCGACCGCATCGCAACCAAAATGTCCACCTTGCTCAATATCAACTTCATCGCACTAGAGCTTTCGCAGGAGTTCAGCACCACGATCTTTGGTGGATCATCCACCGCAGCCAGTGCCTGCGCAAGAACACTATACGAAATCAATTGCGCTGCTGGTTTTGAAACTTTGCGATTATCTCCAGCCACGCCAACTGAATTCCCGTGGCCTGAAAAATGTAGGATTTCTGGCGTTAAATCGTTCAAGCCCTGCACTAGCGATTTCAAGTTGGCAGCGGGTCGATATTGAACATCAATATTGTCGCGAAACCTAGATCCTCGAATTTCGTCTTGGACCCGCGCCACTTCAACATCTATGCGTAACGGGCTCGACCTAATAGGATTAGCACTCAGATAGAGCACTGTAATCTTGCTTTTCCTCCTAAGCACCTGCCTCGTTACTTGTCTAACAGGTACTATCACGCCAATCTGTGGTCGACGTTTGGTGAACGTGCGTTCGGCAAGTTTCTTGTTGTCAGCATAGCGGATAATTTCCGCGCGATTAGCTCGAACCGTCTCATCCCTCTCGTAAAGAATGGCACTACCATCAGTAACGCGCTCTCCATTTTCGGAGCGAACTATCAAATAGTTGGTGGCGAGATGATTTAGCTGATTTTGAACTTGTTGTCCGAGGCTTGCCCTCAAGCCGCCGACGGCCATTATCTGTTTCTTGGAGCGTGGCTTTTGTCCCCTTCCATAGATGATATGAAAGATCTGACGACGAAGCTTGTTCGTCCCTAATTTCTTGCCAAGTGCGATTAGCGTCTCTGGCTCATTTCCAGAGATATCGACGACTGAAGTTCTTTTATTCACCTTCAGTCAAAGCTCCCTTTCCTTTACCTCTAGGTCTTGGGCACATCCTGCTGATTGTTGGCTGACTGACGCCGAGGACCTTGGCCAAATCCCCCTGCGAATACCCCTTATCCATCAATTCCAACAACCGCAATTTCCGCAGAATCTCAAGTTCCCGCAAAATCTGCGCCGCTTGTTCTTCGCTCATCTACTCCTCACTTGCACCCAGGTGTGGCAGCCCCTTCGGCAGCATGCGATTAAGCGTCGCCGCACTCACTCCGAGAGTAGCTGCTAAGTGCTTCTGTTTGTATCCCATGGCGAGGAGTTGCAGCATCAAAAGCTTTTTCATCGCCACCGTCTCTTCGATTAACGTTTCAACACTACCCTTATCCACGCTTGCCTCCGTCGCTCGTCTTTCTAGCAAAGGTGCCTTTTGGAAACATCCTGCTGACGCTGGTCCGGTCGAGATCAAGCGCCGCACCGATCTCGGCCAGCTTTACACCAGAATTGACCAACCCAAGGATCAGCAATTTCTTTATAGCGACCAACTCCTTGCTAGTCTCCGCATCAGATCCGATCATGACTATTCCTTTCCTTTTTTGACGGGCTTCTTACGCGCCTGCGACAGTGCGACATTGACATGATTCGGTGTGGTTCCAATGATCTCTGCGATCATGACAGGCCGCAGCCCCACCCGATCCAGGAATTGGATCTTGTCCTTTGACGATTCCATGCCGGCTGTGAGCGCCGTTGCCTGTAGTTTGATCAGAAGGTCCAGCTTTTCAGAAATTTCGTCAGACATGGGCGACCTACTTGGATTTTGGCTTACTCGCTGTGGGGAGCGAATATAAGTGAAGAGGGAGATTGTCCGGTCCCACACGCACGACAATGCCGGCCTCCAGCCAGCGTGAGATGGACCTGCTTAAGTTCCCCTTATCTAGTCCAGCCCGTCTTCCGATCTCTGATTGCTGCAAGACGCCGTCGCAGAGATTGTAGGCGGCGATCTGCTTCTTACCGCCGCTGCCCGCGCTTAGAATTTTGACAATGTCATCAGGTGGAAAGACCTGACGCGATACCGTGGCCAGAATAGCTCTGAGCAAAGATTCGTTCACATCCATCAGCGATCCCCCTGAATACCAAACATGACGTTGGTAGCAGATTGCTGGGTTTCAAGGGCAGATGCTATTCACGAGATGGGGCAACTAATGTTTTCAGTTTTCTGAAAGCATTTATCTAATTGATTTTTATCAATTTTATTTATTTATAGAGAACGGCATTAGCCCATCATATGAATAAGGCTTTCGACTAAAGGGGCTACATAATCTGGCGCCCCCTTCAAGCCAAGCTATGAGTCCAAGCCAGTGCGCGAATAACAACTTGTCCCATGCCAATCATTTCAAAGCTTAGTCATTGAGAATCAACGGCTTATAAAAATCACGCCCCAATCAATAGCGGACCGCCGATCGTCAACGAAACCCTTCGATAACCTTCCAGAATATCCGGCACCCTACTCCCACTCGATTGTCGCCGGCGGCTTGCCCGAAATGTCGTACACCACGCGCGACAATCCCGGCACTTCGTTGACGATACGCCGGCTGCATACATCGAGCAGTTCGTACGGCAGGTGCGCCCAGCGCGCCGTCATGAAATCGATGGTCTCCACCGCGCGCAGCGCCACTACCGGCTCGTAGCGGCGGCCGTCGCCGGTGACGCCGACGCTCTTCACCGGCAGGAACACGGCGAAGGCCTGGCTGGTCTTGTCGTACCAGCCGGAACGGCGCAGTTCCTCGATGAAAATGTGATCGGCCAGGCGCAACGTATCGGCCGCCTGCTTGGTCACTTCGCCGAGGATGCGCACGCCCAGGCCGGGGCCGGGGAACGGATGGCGCTGCACCATCTCCGCCGGCAGGCCCAGCTCCAGGCCGATGGCGCGCACCTCGTCCTTGAACAGCTCGCGCAACGGCTCCACCAGCTTGAGCTTCATGTGCGCCGGCAGGCCGCCGACGTTGTGGTGGCTCTTGATGACGTGGGCCTTGCCGGTCTTGCCGCCGGCCGACTCGATCACGTCGGGATAAATGGTGCCTTGCGCCAGGAAATCGACATCCTTGATCTTGCCGGCCTCTTCATCGAACACCTCGATGAACAGCCGGCCAATGATCTTGCGCTTGGCTTCCGGATCGCTGACGCCCTTGAGCGCATCGAGGAAGCGCGCTTCGGCGTTGACGCGGATCACCTTGACGCCGAGGTTCTTGGCGAAGATCTGCATCACCTGGTCGCCTTCCTGGTGGCGCAGCAGGCCGTGGTCGACGAAGACGCAGGTGAGCTGATCGCCGATGGCCTTATGCAGCAGCGCCGCCACCACCGAGGAATCGACGCCGCCGGACAGGCCCAGCAGCACCTTGCCCGTGCCGACCTGCTCGCGCACACGCTTGGTTGCATCCTCGATGATGTTGTCGGCGGTCCAGGCATTGCCGCAGCCGCAGATTTCGTGAATGAAGCGCGAGTAGATGCGCTTGCCCTGCGTGGTGTGGGTGACTTCCGGATGGAACTGGATGGCGTAGTAATGCCGCGACTCATCCGCCATGCCGGCGTTCGGCACGTCCTTGGTCGAGGCGATCAGCTTGAAGCCCGGCGGAATCTCGGCGACGCGGTCGCCATGGCTCATCCACACGTCGAGCAGGCCGTGGCCTTCCGCGTTGGTACGGTCCTGGATGTCGCGGAACAGCTCGGAATGGCCGCGCGCGCGGATTTCGGCATAACCGAATTCCTTCACCAGCCCCGGCTCGACCTTGCCGCCGAGCTGCGCCGCCATGGTCTGCATGCCGTAGCAGATGCCCAGCACCGGCACGCCTAGCGACCAGACACTCTCCGGCGCGCGCGGCGAGTTCGGCTCGGTCACCGACTCCGGGCTGCCGGAGAGGATGATGCCCTTGGGCGCGAAGGCGCGCACATCGGCGTCACTGATATCCCAGGGATGAATTTCGCTATAGACCCCCAGCTCGCGCACGCGGCGCGCGATCAGCTGGGTGTACTGCGAACCAAAATCCAGGATGAGGATTTTGTCGGCGTGAATGTTCTTCAATGTAGTCACCAATGCAGAGCCCCGCGCGAGGCGGCAATCAGACGGCCATCAATCCCGCTTACCGCCTTACGACGACTCGCTGCGGTAATTCGGCGCTTCCTTGGTGATGGTCACGTCGTGGACGTGCGATTCCTTGATGCCGGCGCCGGTGATCTTGACGAAGCGCGTGCGGGTGCGCAGCTCCTCGATGTTGGCGCAGCCGGTGTAGCCCATGCAGGCACGCAGACCGCCGAGCATCTGGTGCACGATGGCGCCCATCGGCCCCTTGTACGGCACACGGCCCTCGATGCCTTCCGGCACCAGCTTCTCCACTTCGCTGGTGGTGTCCTGGAAGTAACGATCCTTGGAACCCTGCGCCTGCGACATGGCGCCCATCGAGCCCATACCGCGGTAGGACTTGTAGGAACGGCCCTGGTACAGCTCTTCCTCGCCGGGCGCTTCCTCGGTGCCGGCGAACAGGCCGCCGGCCATCACCGCATAGGCGCCGGCCGCCAGGGCCTTGGCGAAATCACCGGAATAGCGCACGCCGCCATCGGCGATGAGCGGCACGCCCTTGCTCTTCAGCGCCGCGGCCACCGACATCACCGCGCTGATCTGCGGCACGCCGACGCCGGCGACCACGCGGGTGGTGCAGATCGAACCGGGGCCGATGCCGACCTTGACCGCATCGGCGCCGGCATCCACCAGGGCCAGGGCGGCGTCGCCGGTGGCGATATTGCCGCCGATCACCTGCAGCTGGTCGCCGTATTTCTGCTTGATGCGGGCGACGCGGTCGATCACGCCCTTGCTGTGGCCGTGGGCGGTGTCCACCACCACCACGTCGACGCCCGACTCGATCAGGGCGGCGATGCGCTCATCGGTATCCGGGCCGGTGCCCACCGCCGCGCCGACGCGCAGGCGGCCATGCTCGTCCTTGCAGGCGAGCGGGTGTTCGGTGGACTTCTGGATGTCCTTCACCGTGATCATGCCGCGCAGCTGGAACTTGCCGTTGACCACCAGCACCTTCTCGATGCGGTGCTTGTGCAGCAGCGAAATCACTTCCTCGCGCGGCGCGCCCTCCTGCACCGTGATCAGGCGCGGCTGCGGCGTCATGATCTGCGACACCGGCTGGTCCATATGCGTCTCGAAGCGCAAGTCGCGGCTGGTGACGATGCCGACCAGCCGGGTGCCGTCCACCACCGGCACGCCGGAGATGCGGTTGGCACGGGTCAGCGCCAGCACCTCGGCGATGGTCATGCTCGGCGGCACGGTGATCGGGTCGGCGATGATGCCGGACTCGTATTTCTTGACCCGGCGCACTTCGGCGGCCTGGCGCTCGGCCGTCATGTTCTTGTGGATCACGCCCATGCCGCCTTCCTGCGCCAGCGCGATGGCCAGGCCGGCCTCGGTGACGGTATCCATCGCCGCGGACAGCAGCGGGATATTCAGGGTGATGCGGGAGGTGAGAGGCGTACGCAGATCGACCTGTCGCGGCAGCACCTCGGAATAGGCGGGCTGCAGCAGAACGTCATCGAAGGTGAGGGCTTCGAGATCGATGCGGGAGTCTGGGGACTGGCGCGACATTTACGGCTCCGGCAAAGCGATATTATACAGACTCGGGCGGCAACTCTCACCCCCGTCCCGCGCGCCCCGATGGCGCCGCCCGCGAAGGCGTCCCGGCCGCGCGGCCCGCGCCTCGCCGCTGCCCGGGCCAGGCGATACACTGCGCCACACCGCCATGTCCGACTCTCCTCCCAGCGCTTCCAGCCCGCGCACCGTCTACGCCGTTTCCGAACTGGCGGAAATCCTGCGCGGCCTGCTCGAAGACAGTCTGCCCAACTTATGGGTGCAGGGCGAAATTTCAAACCTGGCCAAGCCGGCGTCCGGGCACTGGTATTTCACCATCAAGGACGAGACGGCGCAGCTGCGTTGCGCCATGTTCCGCAACGCCAACTTCTACATCCGGCCGCACCCCGCCAACGGCGACGCGGTGCTGATCCGCGGCAAGGTGGGCATCTACCCGGCGCGCGGCGAGCTGCAGATGATCGTCGACCACCTGGAGCCGGCCGGCACCGGCGCCCTGCTGCGCGCCTTCGAGGCCCTGAAAGCCCGGCTGACGGCGGAGGGCTTGTTCGAGGCTGCCCTGAAACGGCCGATCCCGCCCGCCCCGCGCCGCATCGGCCTGATCACTTCCGGCAGCGGCGCGGCCGTGCACGACGTGCTCACCACCCTCGCCCGCCGCTGGCCCCTGGCCGAAGTGTTTCTTTACCCGGTGCCGGTGCAGGGCGCCGAGGCGCCGCCGGCCATCGTGCGCGCCCTGGCCGAGCTGCCCCGGCGCGCGCCGGTGGACGTGGTGCTGCTGGTGCGCGGCGGCGGCTCGCTGGAAGACCTGTGGGCCTTCAACGAGGAAGCCGTGGCGCGGGCCATCCGCGCCTGCGCCGTGCCGGTGGTCAGCGGCGTCGGCCACGAGGTCGACGTCACCATCGCCGATTTCGCCGCCGACCTGCGCGCCGCCACGCCGACCGCCGCCGCGGAACTGGCCACCCCCGACATCGTCGAATGGGCCGGACGGGTCGACGACACCGACGGCAATCTGTTCGTGGCCATGCAGCGCCGCCTGCAGCGCGCGGCCGAGCAACTGGAGCGCAACCGGGCGCGCCTGCATGTCCTGCACCCCGGCCGCCGCCTGCAGGAGCGCGCGCAGCGCCTGGACGAGCTGGATGAGCGCCTGCGCCACGCTCTGGCGGCGCGCCTGGCCACGCAGCGCGAACGCCTGCAAAACCAGGGGGCGCGCTTGCTGCGTGCCGACCCGGCGCAGCGCCTGCAGGGCGAGCGGCGCCATATCGACTCGCTCGCCACCTTGCTGCGCGGCCGCATGCAGACCCTGCTGGCCGATCGCGGCGGACGGCTGATGCGGGCCCAGGCCCTGCTCGACAGCCTCAATCCCGATGCGGTGCTGGCCCGCGGCTACGCCATCGTGCGCGACCAGCACGGCGCCGTGCTGCATGATGCCGCGCAGGCGCCTCCCGGCACTGCCATCGAAGCCAAGCTGGCGCGCGGCAGTTTGATCGCCGAAGTGCGGGAAGTGCGCAAGGACAGCTAAGAAGCCATCTCCAATGTCCCCTCTCCCGCTTGCGGGAGAGGGTGGCCCGAAGGGTCGGGAGAGGGGCTGTGAAACGTGGAAAAGCTCCCTCTCCCCCAACCCCTCTCCCGCAAGCGGGAGAGGGGAGCCAGATGCCACCAGAGCAAATGTGCTCTAGCCAGGGTCAGGCTCCGGCATATCCAGATCCAGCTTGCCGATCTCCATCACCAGCGGCCAGCGCTTCACGATCTTGTAGCGCGACATGCCCGGCTTGAGCACGCTCTTTACCAGCACGAACTCGCTCACCGCCCAGTCGATCCGCACCGGCGAGGCGTCCGGCGCCTCGCGCACGCCGCGCATGCAGGTGATGTGCGGGGTGAACTTGCCGGCCACCACCGGCAGGCCGAAGCGCAGCAGCTCGCGGTCCAGCTCGGCCTTGAGCTGGGTCAGCTCCGGTGGCAGCGACTGCGGCCCGATCCACACCACGTTCGGCCCTTCGAAATGGCCCACCGTGTCGAGCTGCAGCCGGAACGGCCGCACCCGCACGTCCGCCGCGGCGCGTTCCGCGGCCTCGGCCTGGCGCGGCTCGATCTCGCCCAGGAAAGCCAGCGTCAGGTGATAGCGCTCGGTGCGCACCCAGGAGGCGCGCGCCGCATCGCCCGGCGGTATCACCATGGCGGCCCGCGCCAGCGCCAGGCGCACGCTCTCGTCCGGCCACAGTGCGAAGAACATGCGGGTGCGCGCCACCCGCGAGCGCCGCGCCGCCGTGATCGGTTCGGGAAACAGCGTCAGTTGCGAACCACCCTTGCTCAAAGCGGCTGGCCTCCCCGCGCCGCGGCCGGCGGCAAAGGCGCCGCGGCCTGCAGGTAGGCACGGAGCTTGGCGTCCGAGGGCGCACCGATCATCAGAAAGCCATCCGGCATGATGACGGTAGGAAACACGGCGCTGCCGGCAAGCTTGCGCAGCACCGCCTCGTTGCCGCTGACGCCGCTGCGGCAAGAGGCCGCGGCCGCGGCCGGGACGGACAATCCGCTCATGCCGAACACCCGCTCGAAGCCGGCCCTGGGATCGGCCTCGCACAGCGCGGCGTTGAGCAGGTCCCAGTCGTCGCCGCTGAGCGAGGCGGGAATGTATTGCACCGCATAGCCCTGCGCGATCAGCGGCTTGAGGTTCCCTTCCAGGTACTTGCACGGCCCGCAGCCCGGAGCCGTGAACACCTGGATCAGCGGCGCATGCTGCGCATCGCCATAGCTCACCCGCGCCGGGGCGGACTGCGCGATTTCCAGGTGGGTCCCGCGCACCACCGGTCCCTGGTAGCCGGAATAAAGCAGGATGCCCCAGGCCGCCAGCACCCCGGCCAGTATCCAGGGCCCGCGTGCGCGCATCGCCCGCTGCGAAGGGCTGAGCTCGCCGCCGCGCCGCAGCATCAGCAGCTGCACCACCAGGTACACCGTGGCGAACAGCAGCACGCGCGACAGGAATGTCGACTCCTGCGCCGAGTACCAGGCGCGCAACAGGAACAACCGGGCATCCACCACGCCTTCCCTCGCCAGCTCTATTCGAATTCGCCGTAACCGCCGTAGACCCGGCGCACCACGTATCCCGCCGCCTGCAGATCGGCAATGATCTGGTTGGAATGGGCCTCGTCCTGCGCCTCGATCAGCATTTCCAGGGTGGCGCTCTTGGCGTGGCGGCCGGCGGAGAGGCGCTCGTGGTGCACCTGCACGATGTTGCCGCCGCTCTGGCCGACGCTGCCGGCCACCCGCGCCAGGAACCCCGGGCTGTCCTCGATCTCGATCGACAGGCTCACCAGCCGCGACTCGTGCACCAGCTGGCGCAGCAGCACCGAGGCCAGCAGGCGCGGGTCGATGTTGCCGCCGGTGACGATCAGGCCCACCTTGCGCCCGGCATATTTCGCCGGATCGGCCAGCAGGGCCGCCAGGCCGGCGGCGCCGGCGCCTTCCGCCACCACCTTTTCGACGTTGGCGAGCAGGCCGACGGCGCGCTCGATGGCCGCCTCCTCCACCCGCACCAGCTCATGCGCATGGGCGCGGATCGCCGGCAGGGTCAGCTTGCCCATGCCCTTGACCGCAATGCCCTCGGCGATGGTCGGGCCGCCGCGCACCAGGCTGTGGTCGCCCTGAATCGCGGCGTAGGCCGAGCAGTAGCCGGCCGATTCCACGCCGATGACGCGCAGGTCCGGACGCAAGGCATGCCCCATCACCGCGTTGCCGGAAAACAGGCCGCCGCCGCCGATGGGAATGACCAGGGTGTCCAGCTCCGGCACGTCCTCCAGCATTTCCAGTGCCACCGTGCCCTGCCCGGCCATGACGTGCCGGTCGTCATAGGGGTGCACCAGGGTCATGCCCTTGCCCTGGATCAGCTCGCGCAGCAGGAAATCGAAGGAATCCGCCAGGGTTTCGCCGTGCAGGATCACCTCGCCGCCCAGGTCGCGGGTGTTGCGCACCTTGGTGAACGGGGTGTTCTTGGGCATGACGATGACGCTGCGCAGGCCGAGCCGGGTGGCGTGGTGCGCCACCGCCTGGGCGTGGTTGCCGGCCGACATCGCCGCCACCCCGGCCTGGCGCTCGGCCTCGGTCAGGCGCGCCAGCTTGTTCACTGCGCCGCGTTCCTTGAACGAGGCGGTGAACTGGAAATTCTCGAACTTGAGCCAGATTTCGGCTCCGGTGAGCTTGGACAGCACCTTGGAGGGGGTACAGGGCGTGCGCAGCACATGCCCCTCGATGAGGCGGGCGGCATCGCGGACATCGTCCGCTGTGATAGCCAATTCGGTCATGGATGTTGAGAATTATAGGATTGTGACTAGTATCGCTCATACGGTTTGGAGCGTGTGCCTGCGCCTGCCCTGCCGGCTCCGTTACAATTCGCCCCCGGCCGCCGCTGCACCGCGACGGCACCCCCATCGACACCTTATTTAGCGCGCCAGAAGCCATGAGCCAGTACGTCTACACCATGAACAAGGTCGGGAAGACCGTCCCGCCGAAGAAGGAGATCCTGCGGGATATCTCGCTCTCGTTCTTCCCCGGCGCCAAGATCGGCGTGCTCGGTTACAACGGCGCGGGTAAATCGACCCTGCTGCGCATCATGGCTGGCGTCGACAAGGAATTCAGCGGCGAGGCCCGGCCGATGCCCGGCCTGAAGATCGGCTACCTGCAGCAGGAGCCGCAGCTCGATCCGACCAAGACGGTGCGCGGCAATGTCGAGGAAGCGGTTTCCGACATCACCAACGCGCAGGCCGAGCTGGACAAGGTCTACGCCGCCTACGCCGAGCCGGACGCCGATTTCGACAAGCTCTCCGCGCGCCAGCAGGAGCTGGAAGGCATCCTCGCCGCCAGCGACGGCCACAATCTCGACGTGATCCTGGACAAGGCCGCCGAGGCCCTCAACCTGCCGCCCTGGGATGCCGACGTCACCAAGCTGTCGGGCGGCGAGCGCCGCCGCGTGGCGCTGTGCCGCCTGCTGCTGTCCAAGCCGGACATGATCCTGCTCGACGAGCCGACCAACCATCTGGACGCCGAGTCGGTGGCCTGGCTGGAGAAGTTCCTCAACGACTTCCCCGGCACCATCATCGCCGTCACCCATGACCGCTACTTCCTCGACAACGTCGCCGGCTGGATCCTGGAACTGGACCGCGGCTACGGCATCCCCTGGCAGGGCAACTACTCCTCCTGGCTGGAGCAGAAGGACAAGCGCCACGAGCAGGAGCAGAAGACCGAGGACGCCCACAGCAAGGCGATGAAGGAAGAGCTGGAGTGGGTGCGCAAAAACCCCAAGGGCCGCCAGACCAAGTCCAAGGCGCGCGTGCAGGCCTACGAGGAACTGGCCTCGCAGGAATTCCAGAAGCGCGCCGAGACACGGGAGCTGTACATCCCGCCCGGCCCGCGCCTGGGCGACCTGGTGATCGAGGTCAACGACGTCAAGAAGTCCTACGGCGGCCGCACCCTGTATGAAGGCTTGACCTTCAAGGTGCCGCGCGGCGCCATCGTCGGCATCATCGGCGCCAACGGCCGCGGCAAGACCACCCTGTTCCGCATGCTGCTGGGCCAGGAGCAGCCGGACTCCGGCACCATCCGCACCGGCGATACAGTGAAATTCGCCCACGTCGACCAGTCGCGTGACGCGCTGGACGGCGAAAAGACCGTGTTCCAGGAAATCAGCGGTGGCAACGACATGATCCGCGCCGGCAGCTTCGAAATGCCCTCGCGCGCCTACATCGGCCGCTTCAACTTCAAGGGCGAGTCGCAGGGCAAGCGCATCAAGGACCTGTCCGGCGGCGAGCGCAACCGCCTGCACCTGGCCAAGCTGCTGCTGGCCGGCGGCAACGTGCTGCTGCTCGACGAACCGACCAACGACCTCGACGTCGAAACCCTGCGCGCGCTGGAAGAAGCCGTGCTGGGTTTCGCCGGTTGCGCCATGATCATCTCGCATGACCGCTGGTTCCTCGACCGCGTCGCCACCCACATCCTGGCCTTCGAGGACAGCGGTGAAGTGGTGTTCCTGGAAGGCAACTACCGCGAATACGAGGACGACTTCCGCCGCCGCACCGGCTCCGAACCCGGCGTCAACCGCCGCTCGCGCCACAAGAAGTTAGGCTAGAAGTCATTTCATAGCGTCCCCTCTCCCTGCGCAGCGGGGAGAGGGCTAGAGCCTGCCCCCGAGGTTGTAGTCGGGGGGTGAGGGGCGCCGGCGCAGCCGGCTCACGCCAGAGAGTTCAAGAGCAATGTAGGCTGGGTTGAGTGAAACGAAACCCAGCAGCTTCACCACGAAAACCTGCTGGGATTCGCTACGCTTCATCCCAGCCTACGATTCCAACCTTTTCCCCCACATTCACAGGGAAGAGGGGATTGATGAGATAAATTTCAATAAAAATGCGCGGCGCCTTGCAGCGCCGCGCGAACTTACAGCACCCCGAATGGCAGCGGACAGGGTCCGCCGCCGGAACACAGTACGGCGGTATACCTGCCCGCCGGTATCCCCCGCTTGAGGGGTGCTCCACCCAAACAAGGCGCAAAATGTGCGCTGGCTCACTAAAGAGAAGCTGGACATGGCTGCCGATGAAGCCCTCGCCTACCGCTGGCGCAATGGTTCCCTGCAACCGATCACGTTTCCCTCGCATGTGCGCCTGGACGAACTGCTCGGCATCGAGCGGCAGAAAAACGAGCTGCTGGGCAATACCCGCCAGTTCGTGGCGGGACGTCCGGCCAACCATGCCCTGCTCACCGGCAGCCGCGGCACCGGCAAGTCCTCGCTGGTCAAGGCCCTGCTCGGCGAATTCAGCGGCCAGGGACTGCGCCTGGTGGAAGTGCATCCGCACGATCTCACCGACCTGCCCGACGTGGTGGCGCCCCTGCGCGAGCGCGCCGAGCGCTTCCTCCTCTACGTCGACGACTTCACCGTGGCGCAGAACGATCCGGCCCTGGCGGCGCTGAAAGCCGCGCTGGACGGCGGCATCGAGGAGCCGCCCGACAACGTGCTGATCTACGCCACCAGCAACCGCCGCCACCTGATGCCGGAATACCGCAGCGAGAACGAGGAGTTCAAGTTCGTCGACGGCGAGCTGCATCCGGGCGAATCATCGGAGGACAAGATCGCCCTGTCGGAGCGCTTCGGCCTGTGGCTGTCGTTCCCGCCGTTCAACCAGGAGATGTACCTGGAACTGGTGCGGCTGCATCTCAAGCGCCTCGGCCACGATGCCTGGGATGAGGAAACACAGAAAGCCTCGCTGCGCTGGGCGCTGGCGCGGGCTTCGCGCTCCGGGCGCGTGGCGCACCAGTTCGCCAGGAGCTGGGCGGGTCAGCTGCGGGCATAAGGCCCGCCGGCGCAGCAAAACCCGCCGCCGCCGTCAGGTGCGGCGGTTGGACAGCAGCAGCGCAAGCCGGCTTAAATGAGCCGCAGGCGCAGTGTGAACTGGGTCTCAATTGCGCAGCCGCCGCATAACGTCTAATTGCCGGGAGATGCGGCGAAGTCATGCCGTGCACCGCGCCCGGATAGGGACGCCTGATAGGGAGAATTTCATTGTCTTCGGCAAGGTCTTGCTGCTGGTTGCTTTCCGCGTGGGCGCTAACCGTGGCGCCGTCATACGCATCGGTACGCCATGCCGCGGTCGATGCCTCGGCCGTCGGCGCCGGCGCCTTGCCGCTGCGGGCGTTCGGCGCCCCGGCGATGTCGGCGCGGGAACGCAGCAGCGCGGGCTATGCCAGGCTGGACGGCCACCTGATCGAGCTGTGGCAACAGTCGCGCGCGCTTGCGGCGCCGGCCGCGCTGGAGACGCTGCGCACGCTCAATCCCACGGTGCGCCTGCGCGCGCGTGCGCCGCTGGCCATGCCGGAAGTCCAGGTCGATGCGGTCACGCGCGGCGATGCGCGGGCCTTGCAGGCCGCGCTGGAAGGCCTGGGCCTGGAAAACGCCTCCGCTTTCTCCAACGACGTCGGCGGCTGGCTGCCGGTCGACCAGCTCGTCGCCGCCGGCGCCCTGGCCGAAGTGCAGGCGCTGCGCGCCTCGCGTTCACGCACCCGCAGCGGCGCGGTCACTTCGCAGGGCGACTACGCCGAGTACAGCGATGCGCTGCGCGCCTCGACCTCGGCCGGCGTGAGCGGTAAGGGCATCACCGTCGGCGTGCTGTCCGACAGCTTCAACTGCTACGCGTACTACCAGCAGAACGGCATCACCAACTACACCCAGAACGGCTACACCGCGAATTACGCCAAGGATGTTTCGACCGGCGACCTGCCCGGCACCGTGCAGGTGGTGCAGGAAGCGGATTGTCCGGACTACGGCGCGCCGCAGCAGCTGCCGTTCACCGACGAAGGCCGCGCCATCCTGCAGATCGTGCACGACGTGGCGCCGGGCGCCGGCCTGGCCTTCTACACGGCCTACAGCACCGAAGCCGATTTCGCCAACGGCATTCTCAAGCTGGCGGCGAACGGGGCGCAGGTCATCGACGACGATGTGGGCTACTCGGACGAGCCGATCTTCCAGGACGGCATCGTGGCGCAGGCGGTGGACCAGGTCGAGGCGAAAGGCGTGGCGTATTTCTCCTCCGCCGGCAACGAGGGACGCAACTCCTACGAGAATGCCGCGCCCACATTTCCCGGCGCCGCCGCGAGCGGCGCACCGAATGCCGGCGAAACCCTGCTGAACTTCGACACCAGCGGCGCGAGCACCAGCACCAGCCTGCCGCTCACCATTGCCTCGCTGCAGCCGGGTGAATTCATCAACCTGGTGGTGGAATGGGACCAGCCCTATGTGAGCGGTGCCCCTTCCAGCGGCGGCTCGGCCAACGCCCTGGACATCTGCTACACGGACAGCTCCGGCAACATCCAGCAGTGCAGCGGCGCCAACCAGGTCGGCGGCGATCCCATCGTCTCCATCACCCTCGGCAATCCGGCGAATTCCGGCGGCAACACCGCGGCGGAGAATATCGGCGTGGTGATCGGCCTGGCCTCCGGCCCGGCGCCCAAGCTGGTCAAGTTCCTGCTGGAAGACGATGGCGCCGGCTCGACCATCAACCGCTTCCAGACCAAGAGCCCGACCATCCAGGGCCATCCCGGCGCGGCCGGGGCGGCGGCGGTGGGCGCGGCGTTCTATTTCGCCACGCCGCGCTGCGGCACCACGCCGGCAGTGCTGGAGGATTTTTCCTCGGCCGGCGGCGATCCCATCCTGTTCGATAGCTCGGGCAACCGCCTGGCCACGCCGGTTACGCGCCAGAAGCCGCAATTCGTGGCGCCGGACGGTGTCAACAACACCTTCCTCGGCTTCACCCTGGTATCGGCGCAGGACCCGAGCGGCCTGCTCAACACCACCGTCTCGCAGTGCCAGAACGTGCCGCAGTATCCGAATTTCTTCGGCACCTCGGCCGCCGCGCCGCATGCCGCTGCAGTGGCGGCCCTGCTCTTGCAGTCAACCCCGACGGCCACTCCGAGCGACATCTACACCGCCCTGCAAAGCAGCGCCACCCCGATGGCGGGCGGGCTCAACTACGACACCGGCTACGGCTTCATCCAGGCCGACGCGGCGCTGAACAAGATTTCCGGAAGCTGCAATGTCCTGCCCTCCGCGGGCGGTTCGGGTGGCAGCGGGGATTCGCCGCCCACCGGTTGCAGCGGCAAGGGCGGCAGCTTCAGCCCGGTCAGCCTCGTGATGCTGGGCCTGCTCGGATGGCTGCGCCTGATGGCGAACCGGGTGGGCAGTAGCGGGGGGCACCGCCGCCGCGGCCGATGAGAGTTCCCGGCTGACCGCGGTGGCACGAACCCGTTCCGGGCACGGCTCATCCCACCAAGCTGATTGCGCTGCCAACTGCGCGGTATGCTGTCGGCATCATGTGGCTCTCGGCAGAGGCCGCGGTACGGTCCGGGGCGCCACCACAATCAAGGGGTGACCATGATTCCAGGCAAGAAGTGCAGGCAGATGCTTGCTGTTGGTGCCGGGCTGCTGCTGTGCGGCGCGGCCACTCCCGCGCTGGCCGCAGACAGCACGGCGACGAACCCGAAATGGGCGGAATTCCTGAGCAGTTACCAGGAAGGCTATTTCGCAGTGGAGCCGGCTTTCGCGGTGCAGGAGGGGCGCCACGAGTTCGACGGCAAGCTGCCGGACTGGAGCGCCGCCGGCATTGCCAAGGAAATCGCCTGGTTCAAGGCCGAGCAGGCCCAGGCCAAGGCGTTCAAGCCCGCCGCCCTCAACCAGCAGCAACGCTTCGAGCGCGAATACCTGCTGGCCCGCATCGACGGCGAGCTGTTCTGGCGCGACGAAGCGCAGGAGCCGTTCCGCAATCCGTCCTACTACCTCGACGGCAGCTTCGATCCCAGCGTGTATTTCGAGCGCCCGTATGCGCCGCTGGACGTGCGCCTGAAGGCCTTCACCGGCTATCTCAAATCCATCCCGGCGGCGGCCGCGCAGATCCGCGCCAACCTGAAAACGCCGCTGCCCAAAACCTATGTGGCGCGCGGCATCTCCGCTTTCGCCGGCTACGCCGACTTCTTCGGCAACGACGCCCCCAAGGCCTTCGCCGGCGTCGCCGATCCCGCGCTGCAGGCCGACCTGAAAGCCGCCACCGGCCCCGCCGTGCAAGCCATGCAGGGCCTGGCCGACTGGCTCAAGACCGAGCAGCCCAAGGCCACCGACGATTTCGCCCTCGGCCCGAAGCTGTTCGCCGACATGCTGTGGCGCACCGAGCGCGTGCACACCCCGCTGGCCGAGCTGGAGAAGGTCGGCAAGGCCGACCTGGCGCGCAACCTGGCCGCGCTGAAGGACGCCTGCGCCACAGTGCTGCCGGGTGGCACCATCGAAGCCTGCGTCGCCAAGGTGGAAGCGGACAAGCCGCAGGGCGGCGCGGTGGAAGGCGCGCGGGCGCAGCTCGACCAGCTGCGCCAGTTCATCATCGACAAGAACCTGGTGACCATCCCCAGCGACGAGAAGGCCCTGGTCAACGAGGCCCCGCCCTACCAGCGCTGGAACTTCGCCTACATCAACATCGCCGGCCCTTACGACAAGGGCATGCCCTCGACCTACTACATCGCGCCGCCGGACCCGACCTGGTCCAAGGCCGACCAGGACGCCTACGTCCCCGGCAAGTCCATCCTGCTGTTCACCTCGGCGCATGAAGTCTGGCCCGGCCACTTCCTGCAATTCCTCCATGCCAACCGCTCGCCGTTCCAGTTCGGCCAGATCTTCGTCGGCTACGCCTACGCCGAAGGCTGGGCCCACTACACCGAGGAAATGATGTGGGAAGCCGGCCTCGGCAACGGCGCCGCGGACGTCCACGTCGGCCAGCTCTCCGAAGCCCTGCTACGCAACGTGCGCTTCCTCTGCGCCATCGGCATGCACACCCAGGGCATGAAGGTCGAGACCTGCGAAAACATGTTCCTCCACCAGGCCTACCAGGACCCCGGCAGCGCCCGCCAGCAAGCCGCCCGCGGCACCTACGACCCGGCTTACCTCAACTACACCCTGGGCAAGCTGATGATCCGCAAACTGCGCACCGACTGGACCGCCACCCACGGCGGCCGCGCCGGCTGGCACGACTTCCACGACCAGTTCCTCTCCTACGGCGGCCCGCCGATCCCGCTGGTGCGGGAGCAGATGCTGCCGAAGGACAAGGGCGGGTTGTTCTGAGATCGGCAAAACTGGATCCCGTTCCGCCCTATGCGCCGCAACCACCCCTCCCCCTAACCCCCTCCCGCAAGGGGAGGGGGAACTAAAAGCAGGACGTCGCGACGCTTTGGATTCTGTTTTTGATGTGCTGTGGACGTACCTTCCCGTCTGGCTGCGCCGAGCATCGCAGGACGAGGTGGATCAGCCGCGCGTAGACGCGGGCGAGGCATGGATGCCGAAGCCGTTTTAGACAGGCCAGGGATGGCCTGTCTAAAACGCCCACCTCGGCCGAGAAGCGCAGGGGACCGAATAATCACCGCAGGTGATTATTCGGCGCAGACATCGGGAAATGTTCTTTGCTTACTTTCTTGCGCCAAGAAAGTAAGGCCGCCGGCAGGGCTGCGCCGAACGTGCTGCTAGGGTGCAATTTCTTGTTGTGCGCCTATAAACACTCCGGAGCCGAATAGCTGGGATTCGCTTCGCTTCATCCCAGCCTACATCACTAAGTCACTTGAGTGACGGATTAGGTCGGGAACAACTTAGGCTTGTCATTGCGATACTCGATAGGGCCAAAATTCCATCCATGGCGCTCTGATTTGCGCAATTGCATCACCGCTAGAATTCTCTGCTTGCTCTTGTGCTCCAAATCAAAAACCACCGTAGCCACTTTGTATAGAGTAGCTTCCGGCGGCATTGGGGTACAGATGACTGTTGCGACTATATCTCCGGATGCAATCAGAGGAATGAGATTCTTGAGCAGAGCAGAAATAGCAACCGAAATCTCTTGTGGTTTGTCGAGCTGAAATGGCAACACCTTTCCGTCTTGGCCTACAGCGAATGCAAACGGAAGGAAAGAGCCTTCGGCTTCAATGCAGCGACGGACATAGGCCCATGCCTGGTTGAACAAAGGTTCTAGGAATAACGGGATCTTCATAGCCACCTAAGGCTGATTACGAACCACTACTACCCGCGGCCGCGCCGCCAACGAAAACCCATGCCCATGCTCCAGCAAATATTCCAGCCAGCGCGACAGCATATGATTCCGCGCCCACTGATCATGCAAAAACTTCCCCGCCTCCGGGTCCGTCTCATCCACCGCCAGCCAGGGTAAGCGCTTGCCGCAATGCAAGGCCTCGGCCACCCGCGCATCGCGGTAGACCTTGATCCACATATCCGGCTCCAGCCGCTTCCCCTCCGGCGAGTTGAACTCGTAAGTCAGCCGCAGCTCCGAAGTATACGGCGCCCGCTCCACCATGGTCAGCACCAGCGGCAGATCGGTGGCGCTGCGCGACACCGCCCGCTCGAACGGCAGCTCCAACTCCGGCACCAGGCGCTCGAGCAGCTGGTAGTTGCGCTCGTAAAGGTCAAGCAGATGCGCGATCCGCCGCGGCTTGCCGCAGCAGGGACAGCGATCTGCGAATGTCGTATCGAGTTGCATATTCGGACTATAAGATACGAGTTCAACGCGCGACAATGCGCGCGGCCAAGAGAAAAACCATGCCAATCCGCGAACTACAGACCAAACCCTATAACGACCAGAAATCCGGCACTGCTGGACTACGCAAGAAGGTTGCCGTCTTCCAGCAGCCGCATTATCTCGAGAATTTTTTACAGTCCATATTCGATGTCGAGACGGGTTTGCGCGGCAAGACCCTCATCATTGGGGGCGATGGGCGTTATTACAACCGCGAGGCCATTTTCACCGCCATCGCCATGGCGGCGGCCAACGGCATCGCCAAAGTGATCGTCGGCCAGGGCGGCCTGCTTTCCACCCCGGCGGCCTCCCACCTGATCCGCCTGCACCAGGCCGGCGGCGGCTTCCTCTTCACCGCCAGCCACAACCCGGCCGGCCCGGACGGCGACTTCGGCATCAAGTTCAATGTCGCCGGCGGCGGCCAGGCCCCGGAAGGCCTCACCACCCGCATCTACGAGCACAGCAAGACCATCCAGCGCTACCGGGTGGCCGAGGGCCTCAATCTCGACCTCGACCGCCGCGGCCTGCAGAAGCTGGAGGAGATGGAGATCGAGGTGGTGGACTGCGTCGAGGACTACTCGGCCCTGATGCAGACCCTGTTCGACTTCGAGCGCATCCGCGACTGGTTCAAGAAGGGCGGCACGCTGCGCTTCGACGCCATGCACGCGGTCACCGGCCCCTACGCCCAGCGCATCCTGGTCGAGCAGCTCGGCGCGGCGCCGGCCTCGGTGATGAACGCGATCCCGCTGGAGGACTTCGGCGGCGGCCATCCCGACCCCAACCTGATCTACGCCAAACACCTGGTCGACCTGGTCAACAGCCCCGCCTCACCCGACCTGGCGGCCGCCAGCGACGGCGACGGCGACCGCAACATGATCCTGGGCCGCGGCATCTTCATCTCGCCCGGCGACTCCCTGGCCATGCTGGCGGCCCACCTGGACAAGCTGCCGGGCTATCGCGGCGGCCTCAAGGGCCTGGCCCGCTCGATGCCGACCTGCCGCGCGGTGGATCAGGTGGCCAGGGCGCTGAAGGTGGAGTTCCACGAAACGCCGACCGGCTGGAAATTCTTCGCCAACCTGTTCGACGCCGGCCGCCTGACCCTGTGCGGCGAGGAGAGCTTCGGCACCTCCTCCTCGCATACGCGCGAGAAGGACGGCCTGTGGGCGGTGCTGGCTTGGCTCAATGTGCTCGCGGTCACCGGTTTATCCGTGCAGGAAATCGCCGGGCAGCATTGGCGCCATTTCGGCCGCCACTATTTCGCGCGCCACGATTACGAGGGCCTGTCCGCCTCCTCCGCCGCCAGCGTGACCCAGGCCCTGGCCGACGCCACCGCCCATCTGCCGGGCAAGACCTTCGGCGACTGGACGGTGACGCAGGCGGATGAATTCAGCTACCGCGACCCGGTGGACGGCAGCATCGCGGTGAACCAGGGCCTGCGCGTGGTGTTCGGTGACGCGGCGCGCATCGTGCTGCGCCTGTCCGGCACCGGCACCGAGGGCGCCACCCTGCGGCTGTACCTGGAGCGCTACGAAAAGCTGGAAACGGCCCTGGCCTGGGAAACGGATGGAGCGCTGGCGCCGCTGGTGAACGTGGCCGAGCAGATCGCGCGCATCGGCGAACTGACCGGGCGCAAGGCACCGAACGTGGTGACGTGAAACAGTGGTTAGTGACTAGTGATTAGTGGTTAGTAAAGGCCGCCCCGGGAGGGGGAGCAGCTTACTAATCACCAGCCACTAACCACTAATCACTAGCTTTTTCACCCCTTCTGCCGCACGCCGCGCGCTTCGGCGCGGCACTGGGTGGCGGCGCCATCCTTCTCGGACTTGCAGGAATCGGCGTGGATGCCGCAGAAATACTCGGCCACCGCCAGCTTCTGCTTCAGGCAGCTGTCGTAACGGCTGCCGGACATCTTCTCGGACCTGGCCATTTTGTGATGCTTGTGCTTGGCCATGGCCGGAGCGGCGGCCGGGGCTTCAGCGACCGGGCCGGTGGGGGCCGCGGCAGCGCTATCCTGGGCCAGCGCCGATGCGGAGAACAAGGCGGCGCTCAGCGCGAACGTCAGGGCAATGCGGTTGTTCAGTTTCATCGGACATCCCTCCGTGGGTCAATGGCGACGGGATTTCGTATACCCGACGCATGAATTATGCCGCAGATTCCGCATTCAGCGCGGTTTACCCCGATTGGACATCAATCCGGCACGCCAAGTTTCTTGTGCATCGAGGTGCTGGTGGTGGTGTATTGCAGATTCACCTTCTCGTTGGGGAACAGCTGGTGCTTGATGGCGAAAGCGGTCAGCGCCCCCTCGTGGAAGCCGGACAGGATCAATTTCTTCTTGCCGGGGTAGTAATTGATATCGCCGACGGCGTAGATGCCGGGGGTGGAGGTCTGGAATTTCTCGGTATCGACCTCGATCTGGTGCTTGTTGAGGGTCAGGCCCCATTCCGCGATCGGCCCCAGCTTGGGGCTCAGGCCGTAGAAGGCCAGCACATGGTCGACTTCCAGCACATGCTTGGCCTGGTCGATGCCGGTGACATTGATCGAAGTGAGGCGGCCATCGCTCTCGCTGTAGCCGAGCACGCTGCCGAGCAGCAGTCTGGCCTTGCCGGCGTCGACCAGCTCCTTGAACTTCGACACCGAGGCCGGCGCCGCCTTGAACGCGGCGGAGCGGTGGATCAGGGTCACTTCGCTGGCCTTGCCGACCATTTGCAGGGCCCAGTCCAGGGCCGAGTCGCCGCCGCCGCAGACCACCACCTTCTTGCCGTGGTGCAGGCTGGGGTCCTTGACCCGGTAAAACAACTGCTTGTCGTCGTATTTCTCCAGGCCTTCCAGGCGCAGCAGCACCGGCTGGAACGCGCCGACACCGCCGGCGATGATCACCGCCTTGGTGTTGAACTCGGTGCCGGTGGAGGTGACCAGGTGGAAGCTGCCGTCCTCCAGCTTTTTCACTTCCTGCACCTGCTGGCCGAGGTGGAAGGTGGGCGAGAACGGCTTGATCTGCTGCAGCAGGCGCTCGACCAGCTCCAGCGCGCCGACGGTGGGGAAGCCGGGGATGTCGTAGATCGGCTTGTCCGGATACAGCTCGGCGCACTGGCCGCCGATGATCGGCAGCGCGTCGATGACGTGCGCGCGCAGGTCCAGCAGACCCAGCTCGAATACCTGAAACAGGCCGCAAGGGCCCGCGCCGACGATGACGACATCAGTCTGAATCATGATTGTCCTAACGTGATTTCCGAGAATTGCCCGCTTGTTTCAACGGCCCGCCTGTTTGAACAGTCCGGTCATGGATGACCGGTGTCTTGGACAGGATGTCCACCGTGTCCACAGTGGCTTAATTCTAGCGGTTATACCGCGGCCGGGATCATCCGTTGGGCGTAGTCGCGCCCGCAACCCGCTTTGGGGGGTGGAATGACGGCAGTGCCCGTCCCTGGGCCGCTGGTCCTTTATGAGAAATCAGGATAACCCGCCTGTCTTACGCCGCAATTACAGCCACCAGGAGGCGCTCAGCGCCGCAAACCCTTCTCCTGGATCACCGTGGCGGCGATTTCCTCGATCGACATATTGGCCGAATTGACAAAAGGCACGTTGCGGCGGCGGTAGAGCTGCTCCGCCTGGCGCAATTCGTAGGCGCATTGCGCCAGCGAGGCGTATTTGGAGCCCGGGCGGCGCTCGCTGCGCACCTGCGCCAGGCGCTCCGGATCGGACGACAGGCCGAACAGCTTGGACTCGAAGCCTTCCAGGGGCTTGGGCAGGCGCTGGTGCTCCAGATCGTCCTCGGTGATGGGGAAATTGGTGGCGAAAATGGCGTGCTGCAGAGCCAGGTACAGGGTGGTCGGGGTCTTGCCGCAGCGCGAGGGGGCGACCAGGATCACGTCGGCCTTGTTGAGGGCGCGCGTGCTCTGGCCATCGTCGTGCTCCATGGCGTAGTTCATCGCCTCGATGCGCGCGTGATAGCGGCCGGCGTCGGCCATGCCGTGCGCCCGGCCCTGGGCATGGGTCGATTTCAGCCCCAGCTCGGCCTCGATCGGCGCCACATAGGTGTCGAACAGGTCGAGGAACAGCGCGTGGGCGCCGCGCAGGATGGCGCGCACCTCCTCGTTGACCGTGGTGCTGAACACGATCGGCCGCTGGCTGGCCGTGGCGGCCAGGTGATTGATATAGTCCACCGTCACCCGCGCCTTCTCCGGCGTGTTGATGAACGGCAAAGTGGTCTTCGCGAAGTCCACTCCCTCGAACTGCGTCAGCAGCGTACCGCCCAGCGTCTCGGCGGTGATGCCGGTGCCGTCGGACACGAAAAATACAGTTCTCTGCTCACTCATAAATGACTCAGTTACCCTGGTTGTACCTGCTGCTGGCCGGCCTGTTCGAGCTCGGCTTTACCACCATCATGAAGCTGTCCAACGGCTTTTCGCTAGAGCGGCCGGGTTATGTGGTGGCCTTCTGCCTGTGCGCCCTGGCCAGCTTCGGCATGATCAACCTGGCGATCAAGGGCATCCCCCTGGGCACCGCCTACGCCATCTGGACCGGGATCGGCGTGCTCGGCACCGTGATCATCGGCATTGTCTGGTTCGGCGACCCGACCACCCCCGCCAGGCTGGCGTTCCTGGCGATGCTGCTGATCTCCATCATCGGCCTTAAACTAGTCGAGTAACAAGTCGCGCAGCAACCCTGGCGGCAACCACGATCGCAATTCCGTATCAACTCGCAGCAAGCGCCGCCGCGTCGCCCGCAGCGGCCTGGCGGCGGCACAAAGGATGAATAGCATGGGCACCCCGACCGTTCTCTGGTTCAAGCAGCTGGGCATGCACGACGTCGAACTCGTCGGCGGCAAGAACTCCTCACTGGGCGAGATGATCCAGCACCTGAGCAAGGCCGGGGTCAGCGTGCCGGACGGCTTCGCCACCACCGCCGAGGCCTACCGCGAATTCCTCGCCCATGAAGGGCTGGCGGACCGCATCAATGCGCAGCTGTCGGCGCTCGACGTCGACGATGTGCAGACCCTGGCCAAGACCGGCAAGGCGATCCGCGAAGCGGTGATGAAGGCGCCCTTCCCCGCCGCGCTGGAGAATGAGATCCGCGCCGCCTACCAGCAGCTGCTCGATGAAGCCGGGGTGGAGATCTCGGTGGCGGTGCGCTCCTCCGCCACCGCCGAGGACCTGCCCGACGCCTCCTTCGCCGGGCAGCAGGAAACCTTCCTCAACGTGCGCGGCATCGAGGACGTGCTGGAGAAGATGAAGGAAGTCTTCGCCTCGCTGTTCAACGACCGCGCCATCGCTTACCGCGTGCACCAGGGCTTCGATCACTCCAAGGTGGCGCTGTCCGCCGGCGTGCAGCGCATGGTGCGCTCGGACATCGGCAGCAGCGGCGTGATGTTCACCATGGACACCGAGTCCGGCTTCCGCGACGCGGTGTTCATCACCTCCAGCTACGGCCTGGGCGAGGCGGTGGTGCAGGGCGCGGTGAACCCGGACGAGTTCTACGTCTACAAGCCGGCCCTCAAGGCCAAGCGCCCCGCCATCCTCAAGCGCGGCCTGGGCGAGAAGGCCAAGAAGATGGTCTACGCCAATGCCGGCGGCAAGGCTGTGGAATTCGTGCCGGTGGCCGAGGCGGAACGCCGCCAGTTTTCGCTCAACGACGCCGATATCGCGGACCTCGCCACCCAGGCCATGACCATCGAGGCCCACTACGGCCGGCCGATGGACATCGAGTGGGGCAAGGACGGCCTCGACGGCAAGATCTACATTCTGCAGGCGCGCCCGGAAACGGTGAAGTCGCGCGCTTCCGGCAATACCCTGCGCCGCTACAAGCTGAAAGGCCGCAGCACGGTGCTGGCGGAAGGCCGCGCCATCGGCCAGAAGATCGGCGCCGGCAAGGTGCGCAACCTGACCTCGCTGGACCAGATGACTCGGGTGCAGCCCGGCGACGTGCTGGTCACCGACATGACCGATCCCGACTGGGAGCCGGTAATGAAGCGCGCCTCGGCCATCGTCACCAACCGCGGCGGCCGCACCTGCCACGCCGCCATCATCGCGCGCGAGCTGGGCATTCCGGCCGTGGTGGGCACCGGCGACGCCACCACCAAGCTGCGCGACGGCGCCGAGGTGACGGTGTCCTGCGCCGAGGGCGATACCGGCTTCGTCTACGACGGCCATATCGACTTCGCCGTGGACGAGGTGGCGCTGGACAAGATGCCGGAAATCCCGGTGAAGATCATGATGAACGTCGGCACGCCGGAACAGGCTTTCGACTTCGCCAGCCTGCCGCATCGGGGCGTGGGCCTGGCCCGCCTGGAATTCATCGTCAACCGCCAGATCGGCATCCATCCGCAGGCCCTGCTGGAGCTGGACAAGCAGCCGGCGGACGTGCGCCGCATCATCGACACGATGATCTCGGCCTACCCCAGCCCGCTCGACTACTTCTGGATGCGCCTGGCCGAAGGCATCGCCATGATCGCCGCGGCGTTCGCGCCGGAGCCGGTGATCGTGCGCATGTCGGACTTCAAGTCCAACGAATACGCCAACCTGGTCGGCGGCGCCCGCTACGAGCCGCACGAGGAAAACCCGATGCTGGGCTTCCGCGGCGCCTCGCGCTACATCTCCGAGAGCTTCCGCCCCTGCTTCGACCTGGAATGCAAGGCCATGAAGTACGTGCGCGACGACATGGGCCTGAAGAACGTGCAGCTGATGGTGCCGTTCGTGCGTACGCTGACCGAAGCCAGGCGCGTCTCCGAAATCCTCAAGGAAAACGGCCTGGAGCGCGGCAAGAACGAACTGAAGCACATCATGATGTGCGAGCTGCCGAGCAACGCCGTGATGGCCGAGGAATTCCTCGAATACTTCGACGGCTTCTCCATCGGCTCCAACGACATGACCCAGCTGACCCTGGGCCTGGACCGCGATTCCGGCCTGATCGCCGCGGGCTTCGACGAGCGCGACCCGGCGGTGAAGAAGATGCTGCATATGGCCATCTCCGCCTGCCGCAAGAAAGGCAAGTACATCGGCATCTGCGGCCAGGGCCCCTCCGATCATCCGGACCTGGCGCGCTGGCTGCTCGACGAGGGCATCGAGAGCATGAGCCTGAACCCGGACACGGTGGTCGAGACCTGGCTGTTCCTAGCCGGGGCCAAGACCTAAAGTCAAAAGCCTGCTCGCGCAAAGACGCAAAGACGCAAAGACGCCAAAAAGCTCAGAAATTGATGGAAGGCGATGAGCATGAAAAGGAATTCGAATCGATTTTTGCTTTTCTCCGCGGCTTTGCGTCTTTGCGCGATATGCTTTTCTGTCTTTAGCGGTCTGGCCCCAGCCACGGCGAATGCCGACCAGCCCGGGCAGTTCGACTACTACGTCCTGAGCCTGTCCTGGTCGCCGCAGTATTGCGCCAGTTCAAACCGCGGCGGCGACGAGCCGCAGTGCACCCGCCCCTACGCTTTCGTCGCGCACGGCCTGTGGCCGCAGAACGAGCGCGGCTGGCCGCGGGACTGCGGCAGCCGCGAGCGGGTCGGCGAGGACACCATCGCGCGGATGCTGCCGCTGATGCCCAGCCGCGGCCTGATCATCCACGAATGGCGCACCCACGGCGCCTGCAGCGGCCTCGGTGCCGACGATTATTTCGACGCGGTAAGCCGCGCTTACCGCAGCGTGCGCATTCCCACGGCCTACGGCGCACTGGACCGCACTCTCACGGTCGATCCGCAGCAGCTGAAGCGCGATTTCGTCAGCGCCAACCCCGGCCTGCACGAGTCGGGCCTGGCGGTGGAATGCTCAGGCCGCTACCTGCGCGAAGTGCGCGTCTGCCTGGGACGCGATCTCAGCCCGCGCGCCTGCGGCGCGGATGTCAGCGACGATTGCGGATCGAGCACGGTGCTGCGGCCAGTGCGATAGGGTCCGGGCGCAAAAGATTGCGTCATACCGGCGAAAGCCGGCCCCGACACGGTGTCCGGAACGGTGGGTGCGGGAGGGGCCGGAGCGCCTGCGATCTGCGGTATCGCCTCGGGGCCTTCCGCCTGCTCCCGCACCCACGCTGCGCGGCGCCGTGTCGCAGGCGGTATCCAGAGCGGCGAAGTGCACCCTTATGAACCCTGGATACCGGCTTTCGCCGGTATGACGATTGGCTTTGAAGCCGCAGCCGTATAAGTACCCGCCGCGCTGACGCGACGGTGGTTCTGTGGTGTCCCTAAGACCCGGTGACCGGCAGCAACTCGGCCGCCGCGTCCCTGCCCTGCTTGCGCGCCCGCTTGTCCTGGTACATGGCGCGGTCGGCCACTTCGGCGGCGCCGGGCAGGCTGCCGTGGGCGCTGCGCAGGGCATGGCCGATCGAGGCCGACACGCCAACCGACTGCAAGGCCTTGCGCAGGCGCTCCTCCACCACCGGCGCCACTTCCGGCACGATCTCGGTGGCGAGGAAGGCATATTCGTCCCCGCCGATGCGCGCCACCACGTCGCGCCGCCGCACGCAGCCGCGCAGGGCCTGCGCCGCCCGCTGCAGCAGGGCGTCGCCGCTGGCGTGGCCTTCGCGGTCGTTGACCGCCTTGAGCCCGTCCAGGTCGATGACGAAGACGCCGGCGTCGAGGTTCTCGCGCTGGCTGCGCTGCTCCTCGATTAGCAGGCATTGCTCCCAGCCGCGCCGGTTGTAGAGCAGGGTCAGCGCATCGGTGGCAGCCTCGCGCCGCGCCTGCTCCTCGCGCAGGGCCAGCTGCCGCCGCTGCTCGATGTACAGCCGCATCATCAGTTCGGCGTTCCAGATCAGCAGCACCACGAACACCATGACGCTGGCGGCGATGGTGATGGCCACGCCCAGCGACAGGTCGATGATGCCCTGGCGGATGGCCCAGACCTGGAGGTAGCCGAGCAGCGACGGCAGCAGGATCGCCGCCAGCAGCATGCGCCGGCTGGCCAGGCCGCCGTCCGGCTGGGCCGACAGCAGGCTGGCCAGGCCGCGCCGCGGATTCAGGCTTTGCAGGCCGGTGGACAGCAGGGTCATGCTCAGCGCGGCCAGCGGCGGCATGCCGAAGCGGATGCCCTCCTGCGGCTGCCCCAGGCGATCCAGATCGAACAGATAGCTCAGCAGCGCGGCGGCGGGCAGGAACAGGCTGGCGGCGGCGGCGATATCGGCGAGGTCGAAACGGTCGCGGCGGCGGCCGAAATAGAGCCAGACGGCGACGCCGAACAGGACGAAGCTGAGCGCGGTCTGCGGCGACGGGCGGCCGTCGAAGTCCACGTCGAATTCGCGCAACTGGCGGGCGTAGAGCAGGTTGCCGACGCCGCTTTCCAGGCCCAGTGTGTATTCGGCCAGCACCACGGCGCCGATGCCGGCGAGGAGCATGGCGAGCAGGCGCCCGCCGCGCGGCAACAGGATCTGCTGGTTCACGGCCGCGGCGCAGGCCACCAGGGTCAAGGCGGCCAGGCACAGGCACAGCGCGGTCAGCGGCACTTCCGCCGGCTGGTGCGGCACCACCTGGACCAGCCAGGACCAGCCGAGCCTCCAGGCAAACAGCAGGGCCACGCCGGCGCCAAAGGCGAACATTGCGCAAGTCAAGGCAAACCTGGGCAAGCGCGTGCGCAAATCCTGTTCCTCCATTCCCTGGAATCGATCCCTTCCACGGGCAGTTTAGCGCTGCAAGAGTCGGACCGGAAAGCAGGATTGCGTAAAGCAGTGTTCCGCAATGCCTGCCGAAACTATCCGGGCGGGGGCCGTGGCCGGCAAGGCCGCGGCGGACCAACGGCGGGGTTTGCGCGCTCAAATCCCCAAATTCAGGGGACGCGCAGGTCCTCGATCCTCACCTCGGGCCGCAGCGCCAGGCGCTGGCGGAACCACTGAAACGCCGCCGCGGCCTGGGGGCCGGGCCCCTTGATGCCGAATTCGATGTGCCGCGGGCAGACGCCGTCGCCGCGGTACGGCAGGCTGGACAGCTTCACCGCCGGAAATTCGCGCAGGGTGCTTTCCATCAGTTCCAGCAGGTCGCCTTCGCTGCTGGAGCCCAGCGCGCGCAGGGAATACTCCAGCGGAGGATCGGCGCGGTGCAGGCGCCGCAGCGGCTGGTCCAGCACCCATTCCAGCATCGGCCAGGCCATCTCCGGAAAGCCCGGCACGAAGTAGCAGTCGCCGATGGAAAAGCCGGCGACGCGGTTGACCGGGTTGGGAATGAGCCCGGCGCCTTGCGGGAAATGCGCCATCAGCACCCGGTTGGGCTGGGCCCGCTCGCCGTACTCGGCCTCGATCAGGGCAATCGCCTCGGCATGCGGCAGCAGCGGCACGCCGAAGGCGCGCGCCGCCGCCTGGCGGGTGCAGTCGTCCGGGGTGGCGCCGATGCCGCCGCAGGACAGCAGCGCGTCGCCGCGCTCCCGCGCCTGGGCGATGGCCGCGGCGATCTGTGCCTCGTCGTCACCCAGGAATTGCGCCCAGGCCAGGCTGATGCCGCGCGCCGCCAGCAGCCCGATCACATGGGGCAGGTGCTTGTCGGCGCGCTTGCCCGACAGCAGTTCATCGCCGATGACCAGCAGGCCAAGCTGCATTCCAGGCGCCTCTTATTCCACCGCCCAGCCGTACTTTTCCACCGCGTTGAAAATGTCGGTTTCGGTGACGATGCCGATCACTTCCTTGCCCTGCACCACGGTGAAGCGGCTGATATTGCTGTCGGAGATCTTGGCAGCCGCGTCGCGGATGCTGGTTTCCGCCGGGACCGAGACGATCGGCCGGCTGGCGACATCCCGGACCTTGGTGGTCGCGGGATTCCTACCGGCGCCGCGCACGATCTTGGCGACGATGTCGCGGCGGGTGATGATGCCCCACACGCCGTCCTGGTTGGGCTCGACCACCACGGAGCTGATGTTGTTGTCGGTCATCAGGTGCATGGCCTGCTCCACCGTCTCGTCGTCGGTGACGGTGATGAGCGAGCGGGTCATCAGGTCGGCCACGGTATGCGGCACGCGGCCAGTGTCGAGCATTTCCTCGGTGGGCTGCAGCAGGCGGCGGATCTCGCGCTGCTTGCGCTCCTTCACCAGCCGCTCCTGCTGCGCCTTGCGCTTGGCCTCGAGGTCGATGCCGCCGCGGATGCGCTCGATCAGGGCGTCGGCGAACTGCGAGGTGCCGACTTCGGTGGCGCCGTCGATCTGGCGGGCGAAATCGTAGGTGACGATGCCGTCGCTGACCACTTCCGGGTAGACCAGGGTGATCAGGTCGGCGGCTTCCTTCCAGCCCATGTACTCGAGCATCATCACGCCGGAGAACAGCAGCGAGCCGGGGTTGACCTTGTTCTGGTTGGCATATTTCGGCGCGGTGCCGTGGGTGGCCTCAAACACGGCGACGTTATCGGCGATGTTGGCGCCCGGCGCGATGCCCATGCCGCCGACTTCGGCGGCGATGGCGTCGGACAGGTAGTCGCCGTTGAGATTGGTAGTGGCGATGACGTCGAACTCGTCCGGCCGCAGCAGCATCATCTGGAACATGATGTCGGCGATGCGGTCCTTGATGACGATCTTGCCTTCCGGCAGCTTACCCTTGTATTCGCCGTAGAGCTGTTCCTCGGTGATGGTGACCTTGCCGAATTCCTCGCGCGCCACGGCGTAACCCCAGTTGCGGAAGGCGCCCTCGGTGAACTTCTGGATGTTGCCCTTGTGCACCAGGGTCACCGACTCGCGGCCGTTGTCGACGGCGTACTGAATGGCCTTGCGCACCAGGCGCTTGCTGCCGAACTCGGAGATCGGCTTGATGCCGATGCCGGCGCCTTCGAAGAACTTGGCCTTCATTTCCTTGCGCAGGAAGTCGGCCACCTTGGCGTTCTCCGGCGTGCCTGCCTTGTATTCGATGCCGGCGTAGACGTCCTCGGTGTTTTCGCGGAACAGCACGATGTCGACCAGGTCCGGCCGCTTCAGCGGGCTGGGCACGCCGGCATAGTGACGCACCGGGCGCACGCAGGCGTACAGATCCAGGTCCTGGCGCAGGGCGACGTTGAGACTGCGGAAGCCGCCGCCGACCGGGGTGGTGAGCGGGCCCTTGATCGAGACGATCAGCTCCTGCAGCACTTTCAGCGTTTCGTCCGGGCAGTAGTTGCCGTCATAGAGGCCGGCGGCCTTCTCGCCGAGGAAGGTTTCGCACCAGTGGATCTTGCGCTTGCCGCCATAGGCCTTGTCGATCGCCGCATCCCAGATGCGCAGACAGGCCTTGGTGATGTCCGGGCCGATGCCATCGCCCTCGACGTAGCCGACGATGGGCTGATCCGGAACATGCAGCTTGCCGTTCCTGATGCTGATTTTCTCGCCGGTGGCCGGAATCTTGATATGGCGGTATGCGGTACTCATGGGGAATCCTTCTCCTCGAGTGGCGTGCCGATGACGGCGATGTTGCTGCGGCCGCGCGGCGTTGAATGATCATCGCATTCTAGCATCGCGCCAGGTGTCGCCCGGCAACGCCAAACGGCGTAGGCTAGGCTCCAGGCCTGGGGAAAAAGGGAGGCGCGCACCTTGAAAACACCTACCGCCCTCATACCGGTGGCGCATGGTTCGGAAAGCCTGGAAGCCATCACGCTGATCAACGTGCTGCGCCGCGCCGAAGTGGAGGTGACGGTGGCGAGCATCGAGTCCGAACTCGCCGTCAGCGCCACGCGCGGAGTGCGCCTGCACGCCGACAAGCGCCTGCTCGATACCCTCGGCCACAAATACGACCTGATCGCCCTGCCCGGCGGCGAGAAAGGCGCGGACGCGCTGAACCGCCATGCGCCGCTGATCGAGATGCTGCAGCAGCAGAACGATCTCAAACACTGGCTCGGCGCGATCTGCGCCGCCCCGGCGCTGACCCTGGCGCCGCATCACCTGCTCGACGGCCGGCAGGCCACCTGCTACCCGGCCTTCAAGGCCAGACTGCCGCGCTATGTCGACAAGCCGGTGGTGGTGGATGGCCACATCATCACCAGCCAGGGACCGGCAACGGCAATGGCTTTCGCCCTGATCCTGGTGGAACTGCTGGCCGGCCCGATCAAAAGCAAGGAAGTGGCGGCGGCGCTGCTGGCTTAAGGGCGGCCCCGTAGGTCGGATCGTAGGTCGGCCTTCAGGCCGACAGCGCAGTCGGCCTGAAGGCCGACCTACAAGTGTGGTTAACGAAAACGCCCGCTCAAGGCGGGCGTTTTCACATCGATTTGCGCTTCAGGCCGCCTGCTGCTTGGCCACTGCCTCTTCCAGCATCTTCTTCAGCTCACCGGTCTGGAACAGGTCGAGCGTGATGTCGCAGCCGCCGACCAGCTCGCCCTTGACGTAGAGCTGCGGGAACGTCGGCCAGTTGGCGAACTTGGGGAGGGCGCGGTACACCTCTTCGTCCTCGTAGATGTTGACGTAGGCGTATTCCGTCCCGCAGGCGTTCAGCGCCTGCACCGTGCGCGCCGAAAAACCGCATTGGGGGAAATCCGGCGTGCCCTTCATGTAGAGAATGATCGGATTGTCGGTAACCTGCTGTTTGATCCGTTCAAGGACGTCCATCGTGCGCTCGCGGTTGAAACCTCAAGGCCCATTTTACCACCCCGCGCGCCGCCTCACATACCCAAGCTAATAACTACTGCGTATAAGCCGAGGATTTTTTTACTTTTCACCCGCCTCGCCGGAGGAACTTCGGCCGCTGCGGCCGGGTCCACCGGATACGGTATTGAATTTGCTCCGCCCAAGCCCTAAGGTGTGGGGCAGGCAAAATTTCGAACCCCCACGTTCAAAAAAGAGAAATGTCATGGCCTTTACCCTCCCGGAACTGCCCTACGCGCGTGAAGCACTCGAGCCGCACATGTCGCGCGAGACGCTGGAATACCATTACGGCAAGCACCACAAGACCTATGTCGATACAGCCAACAAGCTGATCGTCGGCACCGAATTCGAAAACGTTTCGCTGGAAGAGGCGGTCAAGAAGTCCTCCGGCAAGCTGTTCAACAACGTCGCCCAGATCTGGAACCACACCTTCTTCTGGAACAGCCTGACGCCGAAGCAGGCCGCCCCCGGCAAGAAGCTGGCGGACGCCCTGGTCAAGCAGTTCGGCGGCATCGACGATTTCAAGAAGCTGTTCACCGAAACCGCCATCGGCACTTTCGGCTCCGGCTGGGCCTGGCTGGTGCAGAAGCCGGACGGCTCGCTGGCCGTGACCAGCACCTCCAACGCCGCCACCCCGCTGACCACGGCCGACAAGGCGCTGCTGACCTGCGACGTGTGGGAACACGCCTACTACGTCGATTACCGCAACGCCCGCGCCACTTACCTGGACCATTACTGGAGCCTGGCGAACTGGGCTTTCGCCGAGAAGAATCTGGGGTGAGGACTCGCGCTTAGGCGATGACTGAATGTCATCGCCTGCGAGGCCGAACGCCCGGCCATGGATGGCCGGGCTGGGGGTTGGAGAAATTACCTCCGTCGCGCCAGGGATGGCAGCTGACTGCTAGAATTGTGCGGGCCGCCCTGTAATGGGGCGGCCCTTTTCTTTTTTTGGGTAGTTACATGTCCGTCATCAGGCACTTCCTCAGATTCAGCGATCTCCAGGCGGATGAAGCCCGCCGCATCGTGGATCGCGCCATCGAGCTGAAAACCACGCTCCGCCCGGAGCAACGCCCCCTGCTGGGCCGCAGCCTGGCGATGATTTTCGCCAAGAGCTCGACCCGCACCCGCGTCTCCTTCGAAGTCGGCATGGCCAAGCTTGGCGGCCACGCACTGATGCTGGCCACCGCCCAGACCCAGCTCGGCCGGGAGGAGCCGCTGTCGGACACGGCCAAGGTGCTGTCGCGCATGTGCGACGCCATCATGATCCGCAACGATTCGCAGGCGGACCAGGAAGAACTGGCGCACCATTCGCGCGTGCCGGTAATCAACGGCCTGTCCGAGCTGCACCATCCCTGCCAGCTGCTGGCGGACCTGCAGACCTGGTTCGAGCATCGCGGCGATCCCAGGGGCAAGGTCGCCGTATGGGTCGGCGACGGCAACAACGTGTGCAATTCCTGGATCGAGGCGGCCACGCTGTTCGGCTTCACCCTGCGCGCCGCCACGCCGCATCAGTACCGGCCGGCGGCGGAGGTGCTCAAGTTCGCCGGCAAATCGGCCGAACTGGTGGACGATCCGGCCAAGGCCGTGACCGGCGCCGACCTGATCGTCACCGACACCTGGACCAGCATGGGCCGGGAGGCGGAGCGCGCCGAGCGCATGCAGATCCTGGCGCCGTTCCAGGTCAACCGCAAATTGATGGCGAAAGCGGCGCCGGACGCGATTTTCATGCACTGCCTGCCGGCCCATCGCGAAGAGGAAGTCACCACCGAGGTGATCGACGGGCCGCAGAGCGTGGTGTTCGACGAGGCGGAAAACCGCCTCTGGGCGCAGATGGCGTTGTTGGAGTTCCTCCTTACCTAATCTGGCTTTCCACCGGAGTCCCGCCGATATGAGATCACGCGCGCCTTTTGTTCCCGACGACCTCTGCGCCACGGTGCAGCACGCACTGGCCGAGGATGTGGGTAGCGGCGATGTCACGGCACGGCTGGTGCCGGCGGAGCAAAAAGCCTCGGCGCGGGTGATCGCGCGGGAAGCCGCGGTGATCTGCGGCCAGCCCTGGTTCGACGAGGTGTTCACCCGGCTCGACCGCGGCATCGAGGTGCGCTGGAGCGTGCAGGAAGGCGCCCACGTCGTTCCGGACCAACCCCTGTGCACCCTGCACGGCCCGGCCCGCGCCATTCTCACCGGGGAGCGCACCGCGCTGAATTTCCTGCAGACGCTGTCCGGCACCGCCAGCACGGTGCGGCGCTACGTCGATGCGGTGGCCGGCACCGGCGCCAAGATCGTCGATACGCGCAAGACCCTGCCGGGCCTGCGCAACGCGCAGAAATACGCCGTGGTGTTCGGCGGCGGGGTCAATCACCGCATCGGCCTGTACGACGGCATCCTGATCAAGGAAAACCATATCGCCGCGGCCGGCGGCATCCGCCAGGCCATCGCCAACGCGCAGGCGCTGCAAGCCGGTGTGCCGCTGATGACCGAGGCGGAGGACCTGGACGAGGCGCGCGCGGCGCTGGCGGCGGATGTGGACCTGCTGCTGGTGGATGATTTCCCGCTGGAGCAGTTGAACGAAGCGGTCCGGCTGACGCGGGCGCATCGCGCCGCCGGCGGCAAGACGGTGATCGAGTATTCCGGCAACGCCACGCTGGAGAACCTGCGCGCCATCGCCGAGACCGGGGTAGACCGCATTGCCATCGGCGCGTTGACCAAGCATGTGCGGGCCATCGACATCTCGATGCGCTTCGCTGCGTAGAAGTGGTTAGTGGTCAGTGATTAGTGGTTAGTGAGAAGCAGGTACAGCAGGCGCTTCTGGCTTCTACTGACCACTAATCACTAGTGTCCTGAGTTGGAAGTTCGATTAACAAATGAAGCCCGTTCGCCCCGAGTGCGTTGCGCAGCAACGCGTATCGAGGGGCCAGCCGCGCCGCTGGCCCCTCGATACACCGCGCTTCGCGCGGCACTCGGGGCGAACGGATTTATTCAACGAATTTCTGATTCACTACACTAGCCACTAACCACTGCTTTCGCCCTCTTCTCGGCACGGCCCACCGGCTGCCCCGAAAGAAAACGCAGCACTGCTGTATTGAACGCCTGCGGCGCCTCCAGCGGTACGGCGTGATGCATGCCGGCGAAAATCTTCAGGCGCGCGTTGTGCAGGGCCTTGGCGAAAACCTCGGCGTCGGCCACCGGGAAATAATCGTGTTCCGCCGCCAGCACCAGCACCGGCATGGTCAGCCGGCCGAGCTGTTGCAGCACGTTCCAGCCGAGCAGCTGGCGCAGGGTTTCCAGGTAGACGATGCGGTCGTTGGCCATGCCGCCGGCGGTGGCGCGGTCGCGCAGGGCCTGCTGATTGGGCCCGGGAAAGAGCTTGGCGGCAACCGCGCTCGACAGCCGTTGCGGCCCCAGCACCCCCATCATCAGGTAGCGGTAGGCGAACAGAATGCGCTTGCCGAAAGTGTTGGTCTGGAAGCTTGGCAGGGTATCGGCGGCAACCAGGCGCTCGATCCGCTCCGGCCGGTCCACCGCCATCTGCAAGGCCACCGCCCCGCCCATGGAATGACCGACCAGATTGAAGCGCTCGACCTTGAGCTGGTCGAGCAGCGCCCAGATGTCGCCCGCGAAGGTGGCGACGCCGTAGTTGCCGGAACGCTCGCTCTGGCCGAAGCCGCGCAGATCGGGGGTGATGACGCGGTAGCGCCGGGCCAGGGACGGGACGTTGTATTCCCAGTCCATCAGGCTGGCGCCGATGCCGTGCAGCAGAACCAGCGGCGGCCCGGCGCCCGCCTCCTGGTAATGGAGGCGGACTCCGGGCAGCTCGGCGTAGGGCATGCGGGCAGAGCCTCTAGCGACTCCCACCTGCCGGGGTGGGGGTGCAGAAGCAATAGACGTAGGCGTTGCCCGGATCGTTGAAGTGGCTGAACAGCAGGGTGGCGTCCTGCACCGGCCGGGCCAGGGCGCTGTGCTGCGGCAGCAGCGCCGCCAGGAACGACAGGTCGGCATGCGAGCCGCCGAGGATCTTGCCCAGCCACTGCGTGAAGTAGTCGCGCTCGGGCTGCAATTCGTCGATGCGCCAGGAGCCGGGCTTGAGCTCGGCCAGCTTGGCGGCGGCGGCTTCGGCGTCCTCGATGCCGCCGAGGCTGTCCACCAGGCCCAGGCCCTTGGCGGCGACGCCGCTCCAGACGCGGCCGCGGGCGATGGTATCGACCTTGTCGACCGGGATGTTGCGCCCCTTCGACACGCCGGCGATGAACTCGTGGTAGCCGCGCTCGATGGTGGACTGCACGATGGTCTTCATTTCCGGCGACAGCGGCCGGTCGGACCGGAACGCGCCCGCCAGCGGCGTGGTGCCGACGCCGTCGGTGTGGATGCCGATCTTGTTCAGCGGCTGGTCGATGGTCGGGATCAGGCCGAAAATGCCGATGGAGCCGGTAATGGTCGAGGGCTCGGCCCAGATCTGGTCGGCGGCCATCGAGATCCAGTAGCCGCCGGACGCGGCCAGGGTCGACATCGACACCACCACCGGCTTGCCGTCGTCCTGCAGCGCCTCGACCGCGCGCCGGATCTTTTCCGAGGCGAAGACGCTGCCGCCGGGGGAGTTGACGCGCAGCAGCACCGCCTTCACATCGTCGTCGTGCTGGGCGTCCTGCAGCAGCTGGGAAATGGTGTCGCCGCCGGCGCTGTCGTTGTCGCTCTCGCCGTCGACGATCTCGCCTTCGACTACCACCAGGGCGATCTTGGTCGACGGCTGCGGCTTCTGCTCGCGCTTGACGGCGCGCAGGTAACTGGAGAAGTCGATCTGGCGGAAAGTGCTCTTGTTGTCCTTGTCGTAGCCGACCTTGTCGGCCATGCGCTTGCGGAACTGGGCCAGGGTTTCGACGTGGTTGACCAGGTGGGCGTCGAGCGCATAGGGGGCGGCGTCGCCGGCGCGCTTGAGCAGCTCCGGCGCGAAATTGCGCGCATAGGTGTCGGCCGCGTGGTCCGGCAGCTTGCGCGCCGCGGACACCTGCTGGTTGTAGACATCCCACAGGTCGCCGAGCCAGGCCTGGTTGGCCAGCTTGGCTTCGGGCGACATGTCGTTGCGCAGGAACGGCTCCACCGCGGACTTGTATTCGCCGACGCGGAACACGTTGATCTGCACGCCGAGCTTGTCCAGCGCATCCTTGTAGTAGTTGCTGTACATGCCGTAGCCCTGCAGCATCAGCATGCCCATCGGATCGAGCGATACCTCATCGGCCTGGGCGGCGATGTAATACTGGTCCTGGTCGAACGATTCGCCGTAGACGTAGATCGGTTTGCCGCCGGCACGGAATTTCTTCATCGCCGCGCCCAGCTCCTGCAGCTGCGGCAGGCCGGCGGACTGCATGTCGTCGAGCCGCAGCACGGCAAACGGGATGCGCGGATCGCCGGCGGCGGCCTCGAGGGCCCCGGTCAGGTCGCGCAGCAGGGTCTGCGAGGGCTTGGTCTGGCCCAGCTGGCGCAGCACGCTCTGGCCGGTGCCGACCTGGTCCACCACGGCGCCGGTGGGGATCAGGGTCAGTGCGATATTGTTCTCGACATGGACCGGCTTGCCGCCCTGGAAGACAAACCAGATCGCAACCACCACCGCCAGCATCCAGAGCACCATGATGGTGCGGTAGATGCCGGTGAAAACACGCCAGATCCAGCTGAAGAAACGCGACACGGGGGATTTGGAATCGCTCATCGCAATGATTATGAAGGAACTCGGAAAAGGTCCGGGTGAGTATGGCATGGCCGGCAAACCGCGTGCGCCGACCGCCGACAGGCGCCGCGGCGCGGCCGCCGGGGTAATTCGGCGCTGGTCTGGGCCCTATTGGGGACCCTGGAAAGCGCTGTCAAATTGAATCATTATCGATAGGCCCGGTCTATGCATTGAATAAGATCATTTAGCTGGTCTTATCTAACGGGCATCCCTAGAATGCGCATCGCACGATCGAGCCAGACTTCGACCATGCCCCTCCGCAAAGTTCAATTCCCCGTTTGACGCAGCAGACGACCCAACCGTTCAAAGGAGCTTGAAGATGAGTGTTTTAGTTGGACGCGCAGCCCCCGATTTCACCGCCGCCGCCGTGCTCGGCGACGGCTCGATCACCGAAACCTTCAAGCTTTCCGACTACAAGGGCAAGAAGTACGTGGCCCTGTTCTTCTGGCCGCTGGACTTCACCTTCGTCTGCCCCTCCGAGATCATCGCGCACAACAACCGCCTGAAGCAGTTCGAGCAGCGCGGCGTGCAGCTGGTGGGCGTGTCCATCGACTCGCAGTTCACCCACTTCGCCTGGCGCAGCACCCCGGCCAACAAGGGCGGCATCGGTGAAGTCGGCTTCCCGCTGGTGGCCGACGTCAAGCACGAGATCGCCCAGGCCTACGGCATCGAGCATCCGCAAGCCGGCGTGGCCCTGCGCGCCTCGTTCCTGATCGACAAGAACGGCGTGGTGCAGCACCAGGTGGTCAACAACCTGCCGCTGGGCCGCGAAGTCGACGAGCTGCTGCGCCTGGTCGACGCGCTGCAGTTCACCGAGGAACACGGCGAAGTGTGCCCGGCCGGCTGGCACAAGGGCGAGGAAGGCATGAAGCCGACCGCCGAAGGCGTCGCCTCCTACCTGGCCAAGCACGCCGAAGCGCTGTAAAACTTTTCGCAGCGGGACTGCCCTCTCCCGCGGTTGCGGGAGAGGGTTTTTCTCAAGCAGGACCAGCACACCAAATTCAAAGCATCGAGACCGCCATGAGCAACCACCATCGCCTCGTCATCCTCGGCTCCGGACCGGCCGGCTACACCGCCGCGGTCTACGCCGCGCGCGCCAATCTCAAGCCGGTGCTGATCACCGGCCTGGAACAGGGCGGCCAGCTGATGACCACGACCGAGGTGGACAACTGGCCGGGCGACGTACACGGCCTGATGGGCCCGGACCTGATGGAGCGCATGCGCCAGCACGCCGAGCGCTTCGACACGCAGTTCGTGTTCGACCATATCCACGAGGTCAACCTGAAGCAGCGCCCGTTCAAGCTGCGCGGCGACCAGGGCGAATACACCTGCGACGCGCTGATCATCGCCACCGGCGCCAGCGCCATGTACCTGGGCCTGGATTCCGAGCAGAGCTTCCGCGGCAAGGGCGTGTCCGCCTGCGCCACCTGCGACGGCTTCTTCTACAAGGGCCAGGAGGTGATGGTGGTGGGCGGCGGCAATACGGCGGTGGAAGAGGCGCTGTACCTGGCCAACATCGCCAGCAAGGTCACCATCGTGCACCGCCGCGACAAGTTCCGCGGCGAGAAGATCCTGCACGACAAGCTGTTCAAGAAGGCGGCGGAAGGCAAGGTCGAAGTGGCGTTCAACACCACCCTGGACGAAGTGCTGGGCGATGCCTCCGGCGTCACCGGCGCCCGCATCAAGGACAGCGACGGCAAGACCCGCGACGTCGCGCTGAAGGGCGTATTCATCGCCATCGGCCACTCGCCCAACACCGCCATGTTCGAGGGCCAGCTGGAGATGCACAACGGCTATCTCAAGGTGCGCAGCGGCAGCAGCGGCGGCGCCACCGAGACCAGCGTGCCGGGCGTGTTCGCCGCCGGCGACGTAATGGACCATGTCTACCGCCAGGCCATCACCTCGGCCGGCACCGGCTGCCAGGCGGCGCTGGACGCGGAGAAGTACCTGGACAAGATCCCGCTTTCCGCATAAGCCTCATCCTCGCCATCCCTGGCGAGACCTTGGCACTCCGTTGAACCCCCGCCCGGCCATCCATGGCCGGGCGTTCGCATGCGCGCGAACCTTTGGTTCGCAAACGCGCCTGCTCACCGTTGCCATTCGCCGCGCGGCCGGGCAAGCTTCAGGCAGGCGAGCCCCCGCAGAATGGGGCCGACACCACCCGGGAGCCCCGCTGGATGAAGATGAAACTGTACCTGAGCCTGACCTCGCCTTATGCGCGCAAGGTCCGCGTCGTGGTGCAGGAACTGGGCCTGGGCGATCTGGTCAACGAAGCGGTGGTGGACCCCTATAACGCGCCGGCGGACTTCCTCGGCGCCAATCCGCTGTCCAAGGTGCCGGCCCTGGTGACCGAGAAGGGCGAGGCGCTGATGGACAGCAAGCTCATCGTCGAATATCTGCTGACCCGCGGCCGCGGCCTCGCTCCCCTGCCCCGCGGCGCACTGCGCTGGACCCTGCTGCGCCGGCTGCAGTTGGCGGAGGGCATACTCGACGCGGCCGTGGCCATCCGCATGGAAAAGGCGCTGCGGCCGGTGGAGTTCGTCTACCAGGGCTGGCTCGACCGCCAGGCCGGGGCGATCAATCGCGCCCTCGACGCGCTGAACAGCGAAGCCGCCGAACTGCTGCACGAAGGCGCCGTGCGCATGGTCGAGATCTCGACCGGGGTCGCCCTGGCCTATCTCGATTTCCGCCACCCGCAACTGCAATGGCGCAGCGGCCGGGAACGTCTGGCCAGCTGGTATTTCAGCTTTGCGCAGCGGCCGTCGATGCTGGCCACGCCGCCGCCGGACGGGGCCTGAAGCGCGCATGCGCCGCTCGCCTACCCTCCCCCTCCTGGCCTTGCTGGCGGCGCTGCTGCTCGGCGCCTGCAGCAATATGGGCAGCGGCCCCGAGCGCGCCAAGCGCGAAACCATCGTGGAGACCGCCCTGGGCCAGGTGGGGCGGCCCTACCGTTACGGCGGCGACTCGCCGGACGACGGCTTCGATTGCAGCGGGCTGGTCGAATACAGCTATGCCGAGGCCGGCATCCAGGTGCCGCACAATACCGCAGCCCTGCGCGGCAGCGGCTCGCATATCGCCCTGGGCGACGCCCGGCCCGGCGACCTGCTGTTCTACCGCTTCGACAACAGCCCCAACGCCCTGCATGTGGCCATCTACCTCGGCCACGGCAAGATGGTGCATGCCCCGGCCCGCGGCAGGCAGGTGTCGGTGATCCACACCGACGACTCGCCCTGGCCCGGGCGCTTCCTGGGGGCGGTGCGGGTGCTGCGGTAGGGGATTGCAGCAGTGATTTACGGCGCGCGCAAAAAAGCCGGCGCCACTATGTGGCGCCGGCTTTGCAGCAGGAGTCCCGCCTGCGCCATCGGTCCTTGATCGACCGGATGGCGCACGGGAAAAGCTATTAACTCAGCTTTTCCTTGATGCGGGCGGCCTTGCCGGCCAGTCCGCGCAGGTAGTACAGCTTGCCGCGGGCGACGTCGCCGCGACGCTTCACCAGGATCTCGGCGACCTGCTGGCTGTAGGTCTGGAACACGCGCTCCACACCCTCGCCGTGGCTGATCTTGCGCACGGTGAAAGCGGAGTTGATGCCGCGCGTACGAATGGCGATGACTACGCCTTCGAAAGCCTGCAGGCGCTCGCGGTCGCCTTCCTTGACCTTGACCTTGACTTCGACCGTGTCACCGGCGCGGAAGTCCGGGACTTTCTTGGACTGCATCTGTTCCGCGTCGAGCTGCTGAATGATGTTGCTCATGTTCGTATCACCTGTTGTTCAATTGCCACTACCGCCTACCGCGCTTCTGCGATGAACTCCCGCAGCAGCTTCGTTTGTTCTTCGTTCAAGGCCAGACCCTGCAACAGGTCGGGCCGCTTCAACCAGGTGGCGCCCAGTGCCTGCTTCAGGCGCCAGCGCGCCACCTTCGCATGATCGCCCGACAGCAGCACTTCCGGCACCGCCTCACCGCGCCAGTGTTCCGGCCGCGTGTAATGCGGATGGTCGAGCAGACCGGCGGCGAACGAATCGTTCTGCGCCGACTGCTCGTGGCCGAGTGCGCCGGGCAACCAGCGCGACACCGCGTCCACCAGCGCCATCGCCGGCAATTCGCCGCCCGAAAGCACGAAATCGCCCAGCGACAGCTCCACGTCCACCGCGCGCATCGCGCGCTCGTCCGGCCCTTCATAGCGGCCGCACAACAAAATCAGTCCCGGTTCCAGCGCCAGCCGCCGCACCCATTCCTGGGTCAGGGGCTGCCCCTGCGGGCTCAGGCCGATCACCTTGACCTCGCCGATCGCGGCCTTGGCGGCGGCAATCGCCGCGGTCAGCGGCTCGGCTTCCATCACCATCCCCGGACCGCCGCCGTAAGGCCGGTCGTCGACCCGCCGGTCGCGGTCCGCGCTGTAGTCGCGAATATCGCGCGCCTGCAGTTGCAGCACCCCGGCTTCCACCGCCTTGCGGGGGATGCCGAACCGTACCACCTGCTCCACCAGCTCCGGGAACAGGGTCAAAATCTCTATCTTCACCGGGCCACCTTCAGCGGCGCTTCAGTAGTCCGGCGCCCATTCGGCGACGATCCGCTTGCGCTCCAGATCGACCGACTGGATGATCGGACCGACCACGAACGGAATCAGCCGTTCCTGCTCGCCGTCCTGCAGCACCAGCACGTCCTGCGGACCGTTTTCCATCACGCTGACGACCCGGCCCAGCGGCTCGTCCGCGCTTGAAACCACTTCCAGGCCGACCAGGTCGTCCCAGTAGTAACTGCCCGGCGGCGCCTTCGGCAGCGAGGCCCGATCCACCTGGATCTCGGCGCCGAGCAGCAGTGCGGCGATGTCGCGATCCTCGATCGGCGCGCCATTGGCGTCGCTGATCTTCGCCACCAGGCCGGCTACCTGCGCCTTGCCCTCGATCAGCCGGGCTTCATAAGGCTGCGCGGTGACCAGCCACCAGCGCGAGTAATTCAGCAGGTTCTCGGCCGGGCGGGTATAAGAGTGCAGCTTGACCCAGCCGCGGACGCCGAAAACCCCGGCGATGCGGCCAAGCGTGACCCGATGGGTCACTTAGGCCGCTTTCTCCGCCACGGGAGCCACTGCAGCAGCGGCGACACCCTTCACCAGGAAGGCGACGCGCTCGGAGACCTGGGCGCCCTGGCCCTTCCAGTATTCAACGCGGGTGGTGTCGACCACCAGGCGCTGCTCGCCGCCCTTGGCGTTCGGGTTGTAATAGCCCAGGCGCTCGATGAACTTGCCGTCGCGCGAAGACCGGCTTTCGGTCGCCACGACGTGATAGAACGGACGCTTCTTGGCGCCAGCGCGAGCCAGACGAATTTTTACCATGGTTTCAAACTCTCGAAATATCCGCGACTGCGTGCGCGAAAGCGTGCGATTTTAGCTGGAGGAGCGCGAGAAATCAAAGCCAGAAATCAAGGAGTTCGGCTTTGGGCGGGATTAAATCCAAAGACATCCTCGCGCAAAGCCGCAAAGACGCCAACAAAAGCGAAAATCTTTTGTAATTATTTGTTTTCTTTGTGGCTTTGCAGCTTTGCGCGAGAAGGCTTCTGGGGGCTCTCAGCGCATCATCCCCGGCGGCATGCGGCCGGCGAGGCTGCGCATCAGCTTGGCCATGCCGCCGCCGGCCAGCTTTTTCATCATTTCGCGGGTCTGGTCGAACTGGCGCAGCAGCTTGTTGACCTCCTGCACTTCCAGCCCGGCGCCGGCGGCGATGCGGCGCTTGCGCGAGGCCTTGATCAGGTCCGGGAAGCGGCGCTCCTGCACGGTCATGGAGTTGATGATGGCCACGGCGCGCTTGATCTCGCGCTCCGGCTGGGCCTTTTGCAGCTGCGCCTGCATCTTGGCCCCGCCCGGCAGCTTTTCCAGCAGCGATTCGACGCCGCCCATGTTCTGCATCTGCTGCATCTGCTCGCGGAAGTCCCCCAGGTCGAAACTCTTTTTCGACCTGAGCTTGCCGGCCAGCTTGGCGGCGGCCTCGGCGTCGACCTTGCGCGCCGTCTCCTCGATCAGGCCGAGCATGTCGCCCTGGCCAAGGATGCGCGCCGCGATGCGGTCCGGGTGGAACACTTCCAGCGCGGCCGACTTCTCGCCAACGCCGATGAATTTGACCGGCTTGCCGGTGACATGGCGCACCGACAGCGCGGCGCCGCCGCGCGAATCGCCGTCGGCCTTGGTCAGGATCACGCCGGTGAGCGGCACCGTCTCGGAGAAGACCTTGGCGGTCTTGGCCGCGTCCTGGCCGGTCATCGAGTCGACCACGAACAGGGTCTCGATCGGATCGAGCGCGGCGTGCAGCGCCGCGATCTCCCGCATCATCGCTTCGTCGATGGAGGTGCGGCCGGCGGTATCGACGATCAGCACGTCGAGATACTGCTTGCGCGCATATTCCACCGCCGCCGCGGCGATGGCCAGGGGGTCCTGCCCGGCCTCGCTGGGGAACCACTCGACGCCGACGCCGGCGGCGACGATCTTCAACTGCTCGATGGCGGCCGGACGGTAGACGTCGCAGGACACCACCAGCACCTTCTTCCTGTCCACCTCGCGCAGGCGCAGGGCCAGCTTGCCGGTGGTGGTGGTCTTGCCCGAGCCCTGCAGGCCGCACATCAGCAGGATCGCCGGCGGCTGGGTGCGCAGGTTGAGCGGCTCCGCGGTGCCGCCGAGCACCTCGGTCAGCTCCTGCTGCACTACGCGCAGCAGCGCCTGGCCGGGCGTCAGGCTTTGCGTCACCTCGGTGCCGACCGCGCGCGCCTTCACCCGCTCGACGAAATCGCGCACCACCGGCAGCGCCACATCGGCTTCCAGCAGGGCCATGCGCAGCTCGCGCGCGGCGGTGTTGACCTGCTCCTCGGTGAGACGGCCCTGGCCGCGCAGGGCGTCGAGCGTGCGGGTCAGGCGACTGCTGAGATTTTCAAACATGGAGAGGCGTGAGGCAGAGACGTGAGATAGCGCAGTTTACGACAGGATGATGTCCCCCCGCTTGAGGTGGCTGTAGTCCCAGCCGGCCAGCGCGCTCAGGCATTGCTGCTCGATGGCGCGCTCGGTGCCGGGCTTGTGGTGGGTCAGGAACAGCTTGGGGCGGTGGCGCAGCTTGGCCAGTTCCT
>Ga0302314_10000853_pt1 | contig 56600 bp, 58 predicted proteins | sample III_Palsa_N2_3_FD_200533 | JGI IMG/M metagenome (GOLD analysis project Ga0302314, IMG submission 200533) | Peat permafrost microbial communities from Stordalen Mire near Abisko, Sweden - III_Palsa_N2_3 | ecosystem: Environmental > Terrestrial > Soil > Palsa > Peat permafrost | place: Sweden...
CATGAACCTCGCCCAGCCCGTCCAACCACCGACGAGCATCCGAACTCGCTACATCCCCATCCATGCCATGCCCAACGAGCAGCCTGAAGCCACGTCACCCCAACACCCGTTGCAGTACTAGGACTTGTCCGCCCGATCATGTGACTATCGCCCGACTCGCTCGTTGGTTCGGGCATGGGGCGGGGTGATCTGACAGACGCCGAGTGGGAACGGCTGAGGCCGTTCCTGCCAGTCAGCAACAGGCGTTGTGGCCGGTGGCGGGACCATCGGCAGGTGATCGACGGCATACTGCACCGGGTGCGGACCGGCGTGCAGTGGCGCGACCTACCCGAGCGGTTCGGACCATGGAAAACCGTCTACGAACGCCACAGGCTGTGGTCGGCCGACGGGACCTGGGAGCGCCTGCTTCAGCAGGTCCAGGCAGAAGCGGACGCGGCCGGTGAGTTCGACTGGGACATCTCGGTCGACTCCACCATCGTGCGCGCCCACCAGCACGCGGCCGGCGCTCGCACCGATCCGCCACCACCCCTTTCCTCAAAGGGGGATGGGCTGGCAGAACACCAGGACGAGACACCGTGGCAGAGCCTTGTCGCCCGGCTGGCGGAGGTGGTGCTGGAGGTGAGGGCCTGGGCCGCTCGCGGGGCGGGTTCACCAGCAAGGTCCACTTGAGCGCGGACGGCTGCTGCCGCCCGCTGTCCCTGATCGTCACACCAGGGCAGAGGGCGGACTGCACCCAGTTCATGGCCGTGTTGGAGAAGATCCGCGTTCCACGTCTCGGCTCGGGCAGGCCCCGCAAGAAGCCCGACAGCGTCGCGGCGGATAAGGCCTATAGCAACGGCCCTTGCCGCCAGTACCTGCGGCGTCGGGGTATCCGGCACACGATTCCCGAGAAGACCGACAGCCAGGCCGCTCGCCTGCGCAAGGGCTCACGAGGCGGACGGCCACCGAGCTTCGACGAGGAGCGCTACAAGAAGCGCAACACCGTCGAACGAGCCATCAACAGACTCAAGAACTACCGCGCCGTCGCGACCCGATACGACAAGCGCGGCTACGTCTTCCTGGGAACCGTCACGGCCGCCTCCCTGGTCATCTGGCTGCGGACTTGAAGCCTTCTACAGCGCGAAGGGCCGGTAGGCCAGGGCCTGCTCGACCACCTCAAGCGCTGTCGGCTCCTGCCCCTTGGGCCAGAAGATGAGGTCGCGAACATAGCCACTCGGACAGGCAAAAGCCTGGTCGAGCGCCTCCAGCGCGCCGATCGTCTCGGCGGCGTCGGCATATTCCCCGTCCATGATCTTCTGCACGATCGCAACGGCCGCCTCACGAGCCATCACCGCCACAGCACCCCTTCCAGGAAAAGGGAAAGCCTATCGACCTACTTGATCGACCGGACAGCTCCTAGACGGCCCCACACTGGAGTGGCTGTGGCCCCGCCTGGTTCTACCGGTACCGGCGCGAGTGCAGTGGGAGCGGTCATTCCCGCAACTGCACCGCCCGGCGGCGACGGCATGGACGACCTGCACGGCCAATTGCTCCGCACCGGCCGCGCCGAACCCGCCGACGACTTCGGATTTGCCCTAGCTGGCGGCTTTGCGGTCCAGGTTCACCGCAACGTCCAGCGGCTGCGCGACGATGTCGATCTGTTCACAGCCTTCGACTGATCGCCGCCGGAAGTTCAGCACCGAGGGCAACGAGCTGTCCGTCAGTACCACCGCTAACCGCATCTACGGCATCGCCGTCGCCCGGGCCTGGGCACCACCTCCGCTCGGACCGAGGCGCACTCAGCCCCGGCCCGCGCTGCGCCAGCCGGCCAGTTGGACGCAAGGCAAGATCACTATGAGTCGGCAGCTCGAACTCATGATCACCAAGGTCGATAGGACAACGGCCAGCCGCTAGATGTCATCCGGCAAGGTCGAACTGCCTGAGCCACTCGGGGTCGCCTTCGCCCACGGTGGCCACAAGGCCACCGCTCAACAGCAACATGTACAGGGAGAAGTGAAGGGGGTCGTCTCCGTAGTGCTCCATGGCTTCGTTGAGGGTCAGGCCCCCCTCGGCGTCCGGATGCCCGATCAGACCGGCCGCCTTGAGAAGGTCCCCGCGTTGGATGCCGAGCGAGTTCGAGACCCAGTCAACGGCGTCCCGCGCCTCCTGCTCGCTTAGCTGCTCCCGAGCCGACACCAGCCAATGCATCAGGACAGCCCACACCGCCACCGGGTCCGAGGGGTTCTCGCCCTCAAGGAAGGACCCGCCAGGCCCCTTTGACGGGTTCTCCAACCAGGCTGCGATATCGGCCCGGAGCCTCCTCGCGGTGCGAGCCCGCGAAAATTCCGACACGTCCGGTCGGCTAACGTTCTGCTTGCTCTGCTGACGCGCGCTCCGTCGGCGCTGGCTGTTCTTACCCATGGCCGAAGCATGCCATCAACCAATGCGGCGAGCACAATCAGAAGCCGAGAACCGTGGAGATCGAGGCCCCAGCCTTGCTGGGCACGATGCTGGCGCACCTGCCAGAGGTGCGTGTGACTCCAGGACGTTCACCATCCCCGGATGGCTACATGCCCGGGCTAGTTAGATGATCCACAGCTGGCCGTACCCGCCAGTTGTCGCGCCGGAGACGGCTGCACCTCCTAGACCGCCGTCGTGGACGCAGTCCGGCTGGAGGGCCGGGTGCTGAACCTAGCCGCCGGTGGCGTGGTCGGCTGAGGCGTGCGGTGTGGCTGGAGGGTTAGTGCGGTGGGAGGCAGTGCCCTGGGCAGGTTCGGGGTTGGGATACGAGTTAGCGTGTTTTGCGGATGGCGTCGGTGGCGGCCTTGGCGATGGCGGCAGGTGCGCTGGACGGCCGGGGTACGTGGAGAAGGGTCGTTCCTGGCAGGTGGCGGGATTCCTGGTCGATGGTGAGCTGCAGTACGGCGCAGCCAGCGGCGGTGAGGCGGCGGATGCGGGTGACGGCATCGGCGGTCTCTTCGTTTATGTAGTAGGCGTCGGTGACGATCACGAGGAGGCGGCCAGCGCCGGGGCGGTCGAGTTCCAGGGCGTGGTCGAGCGCGTCAATGGCCGCGCCGAGGTTGTGGTTGCCGCCGTCGGCCTTGAACGTCGTCACGCGGTCTGGTGCCCGGTGGGTGGGTCGGGTTAGTGCGGTCAGGTCGTGGTCGTAGGCGATGGTGGCGGTGCGGGAGTCGGGGTCGGTCAGGGCCGCTGCGCGGGCCACGATCCAGGCAGCGGATGCGACGGGCCGGCAGGCGTCCCCCATGGAGCCGGAGACGTCGACGGCGATGCCTACCCGCAGCGGCGGGGTGGGAGAGCTGCGGCGGCGGGTCTGGGTGAACGGCTCCGCGGTGGGTATCGATCCGGCGGTGCGCTGGGCGTCGCGAGCGAGGGCCTGGCGCATGTTGAGGCGGCCGGGCGGGGTGGGGCTGGTGGTCCGCTCTTCGGTGCGTTCGCGGTAGGCGGCGGCTCGAAGGGCGCGGCTGAGGCGCGCGGCGGCGGTCTGCTCGGCGGGGGTGGGCTTGCGGGTGCCGGTGACCGGATTGCGGTCGGGCCGCGGCGTGCCGTCGGGGCTGACTGTGGTGCCGTTGAAGACGGACTTGGCGGTGGCGGCGGCCTTGCGTCGCTGGCCGGCATGCTGGGCGCGGCCCTTGGCCTGTGCCTTGGACTGCGCGGCCACGGCGTTGTTCGCGGCGAGTTGGGCTGCGAGGTCGGCGGCGTCGTTGGCGGCCATGTTGTCGAGGACGATCGTCACGGCGGCAGTGAGCAGATCGGTGAGGTCGACGGGGATGGGTCGGGCGGGGGCGGCGGCGGCCAGAGCGTCGCACCAGTCCTTGGCGTGGGTGAGCATGGTGGTGGCGTCGTGGTCGGCGCACCGGTGGGCTGCGGTCCAGATGCCGGTGAGGGTGGCCAGCAGGTCGGTGCCCAGGACGCGTTCGCACAGGTCATTGACGGCTTTGGTCTCGCCGGGGTCCAGGATGCCGGCGTCGCGGCGGCCGAGAATGAGGGCTGCTGCGGTGGCTGCCTGGTCGATGCCCTGGAAGGTGGGGCGGGCGATGGAGGGCATGACCAGGGTTCGGGCGCTGGTGCGCAGGTACGTGCGGTCGGTGGGCCGCCTGATCAGGTGGGCGCCTTCGGCGCGGCTCTCTTCCAGCAGGAGCGCGGCCTCGACGATGCGGTCGTCCGCGTTGGGTGCTTGTGCCCATGCGGAGTGGGCGGCGTGAGCGGCCTCGTGTACGAGAACTCCCCAAGCGGCGGGATAGCGGTCCTCGTCGCCCACGATCCGCGGGTGGATCTCGTGGGGCTGGAGGGGGTCGAACAGGCCGGCGTCGAACTCGATCTCCGACAGACTGGGGAAGTAGGCGGCGGGTGCGCCGGAGCGGGTGCCGGGGCGGCAGGTGACGAGCAGGTCCTCGCGGCCGGACAAGACGACCAGCCGGTCGCTGAGCTCGGCTCCCACGCGCAGCCAGGCGGCCGGGGAGGTGCGGGGCTGAGCGGCGGGGGCGCCGTCGTCGTCCCAGCGGGCGAGGTCGGCGTCGTCGTCGGGCGTGGTGGTGGAGGGCTGGATGTGGTGGTGGGCGCTCACCGCGAGGGGCTCCGGTGAATGGGTCCGGTGCCGCCCGGGGGCTGCTGAGCGGTCTTGGCGGAGAGCTGCTTGCCAAGGGTCAGGGGCATGATGGCCTTGACGCCCGCAATCTTGCTGACGGCGGCGGCGACCGTGTCGCGGTCTTCTACGGGTGCTATACCGATGAGGTTGGCGAGCGCGGCCTTGTTGCCGAGGACGGCCTCGGTCTTTTGGAACGCGATGAGCTCCCGCAGCTGGGGGGCCCAGCCCAGCTCGCCGAGTTCGACCTGCGTGGCGAGGTGTCGGGCGATCCGGACCACGCGGGCATCGATCTTCAAGGCCAGGGCGAGGTCGTAGTCCGTACCGACCTGGATCTGAACGCTGAACCGGCTCGAGAGCGCCTCAGTCAGGATGGCGCCGTGCACGCCGGGATTGTGGCCCGCGACAACGTAAAAGCCCTTCGCGGCTTGGATGGTCTCGCCCTTGTGGGCCTTGACCTGGATCTGGCGGCGGCCGTCCATGGCCGGGTAGAGCGCGGCCAGGACCTTGGGCGAGATCAGGGTGGCGTCGTCGATCAGCAGGGCACGGCCCTCGGTCATCGCGGTGACCAGCGGGCCGTACTGGAACACGTAGCCTCCGCCGTCGTCCTGTGTGTACTCACCAATCAGGTCGCCGACCGTGGTGTCGCCGTCGCCCGCGACGGTGAGCAGGTCCGGGAAGGCCGCCTCAACCAGACTGGTCTTGCCGGTACCCGGGGGGCCGTAGAGCAGCACCGGGATATCGGCGGCACGAAGACGACTCAGCGCCTCGACGTCGGGCAGGTCGGCCAGTTCCCGTGGGTGATAGAACTGGCCCCCCGCTCGGCGGATCGGGCCGACCCGCTTGAGCGTGGCCGTTGCGGGCGCGGTCGTGCGGGCGGTGGCCGCGCTGGCGCGCAGTGAGTGGGTGCCCGGGGGGCTGATCACCGCGGCCTGTGCGGCTGCGGCGGTCTTCTGGTTTGCACGGAACTGCGGCTGTCCGGTGCCGAGTTGGTCGGCCTCGCCGCGTTGCGCCAGGGTGAGGGCGGCATTTCGGACGGCGCCGTGGGAGTGGCCCAGCCGCCGGGCCATGTCAGTGATGGTGAGCTTGTCCGCGGGGTGGTCGGCCAGCAGTTTGGCCACCTTGGCGCGTAGTTCGCCGCCCTTCGTGCGTGGCTGGGGGGTAGTGGGTGGTACAGGTGTGGTCACGGCGTGGATCCCTCAACGGGTCGGCTTGGGTGCGGGATTGGCAGTGCGCTTGTGGTGTGGCAAAGGCGGCTCTCGGAGCGGACGACGGCAGGGGCACGGGCCCCTGCTCCTCGTCGGTTGGAAGAGGTGACAGTCACCGCGGCAGGCGAGTCCTGTGACACAGCCAGCCCCCACCAGACGGGCGGTCTTTCGGCAGCTGTTACGGCCCGTTGCCGCCCAACTGCTTGCCTTCGCGCGGTGGCTCGGCCGCTTCCGGATCGCGGTGACGGCAGATACAGGAATAGGAACGAGGCCAGGCGGATTGTGCAGATAGAGCTGCCGATCGAGGCTTGAGGGGGAGATGGGGAAATGAGCGAGCGCAAGCTGTTCCGGTTCGACGGCACGAACGCCAGCGAGGTGCCTGGGACCACCCTCAGCAGTGAGCGCGCCCTGCAACGCCTGATCGAAGGGAACATGGAGGCGATGCTGGGGGCCCACTTCCTGGCTTCTGAGTACCCCGTCGGTGACGTATACCGTGGACGCGTGGACTCCCTGGGCCTTGATGTTCGCACCGGGGCTCCGGTCATCGTGGAGTACAAGCTCGGCCGGGGCCACGGTGCGGTCATGCAGGTTCTGGCGTACTCGGCCTGGCTGGACCGCGGTGATTTCGAGCGCCTGGTGCGCAAGCGGCTCGGCGCGAAGTTGGCCGATGCGGTCGACTGGCGTGAGGCCCGGCTGGTTTGCGTGGCCGAGCGCTTCAGCCGGTTCGATCGAGCGGCAGTTGGACAGGTGGGTCGTTGTGTCGAGCTCGTGGGGTACCGCGCTTTCGGAGACTCTCTCTTGAGCCTGGAGTCCGACACGACCGGAGGTGGGCGCGGAGTTGGCGTTCACCTTGATCAAGCTGCGGAAAGGTCACAATCCCGCGGTGAGACGGAAGGCGCAAGCCGCTCCTTGGACGCCAGTCTGGCGCGCTCGTCTGTGTCGCTGCTCACGTTGTTCTGGGAGTTGGACAGGGTGCTGACCTCGTTCGACGGCGTTCAGCGCGAGTCGCTCAAGCACTACCTCGCCTACCGGCGCCACGGAGGCACTTTCGCCTGTGTGACGGTGCTGGCGAAGAGCCACACCTTGGTCGTCTACGCGAAGGCCGATCTTGGGGAGGTGGAGTTGGTCAGCGGCTTCACCCGCGATGTGACCTCTACCGGACACCTGGGCACGGGGAACCTGGAGGTGCGGATCTCGTGCGCGGCTGACCTGGAGCGGGCTGTCGACCTGCTGCGTCTCAGTCACGGATCCGCATGAACTCGGCCGGCTCTGCCGCGCGGCTCGTCCTCGCGACGCTCGGGCCGCCGAAGGCGTAGCGCGCGGGGCATTAGCCACTGCTTGGCTGATCACCTGGCAGGTCGGCTCAGATGTGCCGCAGCCGCGCCCCGGCAGGCGAAGCGCGGGCTGGTGGTGCCAGGAAGTCCAGCTGCGAGGTGCGCGACGCTGCCAGATACGGCTGGCGGCGCCCACAGCCATGCCGACAGGCCCTCCGATGGCATATCCCGAGGAGGTTGCCCAACTGCATTGCGATCAGCGGACGTTGTAAGGGTGGGCACCAGTGCCCACCCTTACAAATCGGGATCGCAGTGCATATTGTCGAGGGGCTGGGCGACTCTTCTTCCGCGGCGGTGACCCGGCGGCGGTCTCAGCCGCGGAAGGCTTCGGCGTTGGCGCCTGGTTGGATCAACAGCGCGTTCAGGGGGCGAGTGGCTGTCGGCTGGACAACTTCGAGCCAGGCCCTGCCACTGGTGACGCACGAGGGAATGGCTCGGTATCCCTGCCATTTCCAGTTCACCCACCAGGTCGGGTCGACTCGGTGCCCGGCCCTGCGGCGCTGGGTGGGCAGTGGTTCGCCGGCGAGGTCGACGTGGTCGGGATCTGCGCCGAGGGTCTGCATGTAGGCCACGCCCGCGATGGCTGCTCGCCGCAGCGGGCTCGACTTGCTCCAGCGGCCGAGGAGCCGCTGCGCGTCCACCCCCGGGGACAGTTCCGTCTCCTGGGGGGCGTCCGGGAGCTGGACTTGCGAGATGGTGATGTATCCCTGGTCCTGCCAGGAGACGAGGTCCGCCCGGATCTGGCGGGGGATGTATCGGTCCAGGCCTGTGAAGGCGTCGATCATGTCGTCGCGCTCGGCGCGGCCGGCATGGGGGTCCTCGGCGATGCCGTGCAGCACGGCCAGGGCCTGTTTCAGCGTGTCGCCCCGCTGCCACAGCGGCAGCATGACCACGCCCTCGGCTTCGAGTTGTTGGCGTTCTTGGTCCTCGTAGCTGAACTGCAGGCCGCGTGAGGTGCCGGCAAGAGCAGCGCGCAGTGGCGCATACGGATTGCCTCTGCCGGAGAAGAGCGTCTGTAGGACGTGCTGCTTCATCTCGTCGTCACGCTCGAAGCGGACGGCCAAGTCCACGTCTTTTGGTTCGAGGGCTCCCCGGCTGTAACTGCCGAAGACCCAGACCTGCTGCACCAGTTTCAGCGGCCAGCTCCGGTCGCTGTCGAGCCTTTTGAGCATCTGTTCGACCAGTTCAGTGGCTCGCGCCCGCTTCATCGCCCGCCTCCTATGTTCACGGCCTCACCCTATGGGCGCATGCCCTCGCTGCGGGGGCGCCGGCGCGTAGTTCACTGGATTGGGTGCCGAGATCCACTGCTGGCAGGGGGCGCTCCTGGGCAGTGCGGTGATCAGGCTGCGCTCTCGGACGAGGTCGGCGTGGACGTCGGGCGCGTCGGGTCCGAGTGCCTCCATGGCGCGCCCGATGGTGTCCAGGGCGTCCGTGCGCCGCCCAAGCAGCCGCAGGGCGGTGGCTTTGCGCATCAGTGCGATCGGGTCGTTGGTCGCGAACGCGGGGTGCGCGGCGAGGTGGAGTATCTGTTCGGCCTGGTCGGGCAGGTCGTCGGCGAGCCATAGGCCGTGCAGTAGTGCGTGCAGGACGGCGGCGTTGTCGCCGGCTTCGGCCAGGCTGCGCCTCATGGCGGCCAGTCCCCGCGGGCTGGACTGGCCGAGCAGAGCGAACGCTTCCAGGGCCCGGGTGTAGGGGTCCCACCGCTCGCGCGGCTCGGTGGGGACCGTGTCTATGAGGGTTTGGATGGACTGGCAGCGGAAGTCGTAGCGCAGGGCGACGAGCTGGAGGTGGCGCAGGGCCCGGTCGTGGACGGGATCGGCACCGGATGCGGCCAGGTGGTTGGTGCCGGTGAGGTGGGTGGTGGCGCTGTTGCGGCGGCTGCGGGCGTACCAGGCGGTTTGGTTGCAGAAGACGGCGGAGGTCTGCCAGTCGGCTTGGGCCCGGCTCAGCCACGCCGCGGCGCAGTCCGTCCACGGCTGGCCCTCGTCGATGAGCCGCTCAACCAGAGCGCGGGCGACGTCCAGCGCGGCCGAGCGAAGGGGGCGGTAGGTGAAGGCTGCAGCGAGTGCGTCCGGGGTGCCGGAGTGGTCGAGCAGTTCACGGATGATCGCTTGCGCTTGCGGGCCGGCGCGGTGCAGCTGGTGGAGCTGGTCGAGGGTTCGTGCGGGCCCGGTCCGAGGCAGTGCGGTCACAGGGTCCTCCGGTGCGGTGCAACGATGGCCGGGTTCGCGTTGCCGGTCGGGGCGTGGCTGATCTGGCTGCCGGGAATCTGGGCTGCCGCCCTCGCTGCCCGGGCACGCAGGCGGTGGGCGTATGCCGGTGTCGCGCTCGCGGCCGGGTTGCCACTTGGGTTGGCGGGGGCGAGGAGTCGGGCCGGAGCAGGGAGCTCGTGCATGGGTCCTGGCCGGTCGGCAGGCCCCGTGCCGAGCGTGACCGGGTGCGCGCGGAACCGGTCCAGCAGGCGGGCCAGGCGGTCGGCCAGGCGCGTGGACAGGCCCCCGGCCGTCAACGTGGCGGAGCGGTGCTGGGCGGTGCGGACGGGCGTGGCGGCGGTGGGCTGTGTCGCGGGCGCGCGTCGGGCGGGCCCGGTTCCGTTGTCGGCTGCCCGCGCGTGGCCTTCGCCGCTGCTGCGGTCCGCCGTGACGTCACCCGGATGTGGATCGCGGGTCGGGGTCTGGGCTTGGTCGTGCTGGAGCCGGGGACTGGCCGGGATTCGGTAGGGCCCTTCAGCGGAGGAGCGGACGAAGCCGAGCCTGCGCAGGGCCTCGTCGGTGGTGGCGTTGGGGAGTTGGGCGACGGCGGTCAGGCCTCCGTCGCGGTTGCTGGACAAGGTGATGAGGGTGTCGATGGCAGGCTCCGGGTCCAGGAGGGGCGGGGTGTGTAAGGGGTTGCGCGGTCAGCGGCGCTTGGCGGTGCGGGTACCGGTCGGGCCCGGGTGCAGCGCATGGCTGGAGGGTGGCGGTGGCGGGGTGAAGTCACGCAGCTCGTTGCCGGCCGGGTTCCGGTCCGCACTGTCGGGCTGGGCCGTGGGATACGCGGCGGCCAGCAGGGGGTGGGGCCAGGCTGCATGGGCCTGGGCCGCGGTGTCGAAGCGGGCGGCGATGCGTCGCTGGTCCCCGTCCCCGGTGAGGTGGACTCCGCGCCCTGTCGCGGTGTAGGTGGCCAGGGCGGTCAGGGTGCCGTCTGCGGTCCGGCGCCGGTCGTGGACGCGCAGGTGTCCTCGGGCGATGTCCAGGCGGATAGCGGTGCTGCTGCCGGGAGCCGCCCGGTCGAGCCACACTGGCGCCTCGGGCGTCCGGGGCGTGGAGGCGAAGGGCTCGTGCGCGCACGCCTGGGCGACGGTGGCGTGCTGTTGCATGCCGATTCCGCCGGGGAATTCGCTGTATGTGGTGAGGGCCTGCCCGGTGGCGGGGTACACGCACAGGAGTTGGACCTCCCCGTAGCGGCCGACGTGGCGGGCCATGGTGACCAGGTGGCCGTCACGCAGGTCCCCGGTGAACGCATCCTCCGACTGGCGGCCGTGCAGGGTGCGCGGGCCCGGCTGTTCTGGTGCGTGCCAGGCGGCTTCGGACTCGGCACGGCGCCGAATCGGTGATTCGAAGACCGTCAGGAGGGGTTCGTGCCGGGTGATGTCGAACCTGGTTCGGCTGCTGGTCAGCCTCGCCTCGGCGTCGCTGCTGCCCTCCGGCAGCTGGTAGTACACCGGGTGCGCACGCGCGGGCGGCACTGCGGCGGGCGGGGAGAGGATCTGCCGGGGAACGGAGGGGATGTCTGCGGTGGCTGCCCGGCTGTCGTCCACCGGATCCGTCTGCTGGTAGCCGTGGTGGCGCAGTATCTGCTCGGCGCGGCTGCCGGCCTCCACGCAGTAGGCGTACGCGATCTGGTGGGCCTGGAAGGCCGTGGTGGGCGTGAGCACGGTGGCCGGACCCAGGTTCCAGTCGTACGGGCGGACGGAGAAGTCCTGGTCGGGGATGGTGCTCCAGGGCACGGTCGTGGCCAGCTCGAAGGCGTCGTCGTCCCGCAAGTCGATCACTTCGATGCCCTGGGGGTGCAGGACGTAGAGGAAGTCGGGTTCGATCATTCCCGCGCCCAGTGTCGTCTCGTCGATCAGCGTGGGTTCCCGGCCGTGGGTGTGGCAGTAGCAGCGGCCGTGGGCGTCGTCCGGCCCCTCGGGGCGGGTCCGCAGCTCCGACAGGCTGGGCCAGCCCGCCGGGTGATCATCGATCAGGTGGCGGATCATGGCGTCCCGGTTGCCGGCGAATCGCTCCTGGTAGGCCCCCAGGAGGGCTGGGAGTAGGTCGGCTGGGCGTCCGAGGTTCACATAGCGGCCCTCGAAGCCGCCCGCCGTCGGGCGGGCGATGATCGTGGGTGTGGACAGGATTCCTCCGTGGGTTGCGTGCGGGTCTCCAGCAGGGCGCCGTGCGGGTCTCGGCGGACCCGAACCCGTCAGCCAGTGCGCGGGCGCCTGGCTGACGGGTTCGCGGATGGGTTCGCGATCGCCGTCCCTGGCCGGCGCGGTGCCTGACCCAGCCCAGCCATCGTTCGAAGTGCTGCTCCATGGCGGACTCGTGGTCGCCGGGGCCGACGAGGTCGATCGGGGCAGGGTGCACAACCGGAGCTTCGTGTCGTGCTGGGGGCTGTGTCACGGGTCAGCGCCTGGGGGTGCGGCGGCTGATGAGGACGGCTGTGGTGGCCTTCGCTGTCTCCGAGGGGGCCCGGTGCCGGACTGGCCTGGGGGCCGGTGCGGTGGCGGGCTGCCAGGCGAGGAACTGCCTCTCGGTGAACACGGTCTGGGGATGGGTCGACCAGGTGACCACGGGGCCGCGCAGGTCCTGCGGGTCGCGCTGGGTGCTGATGACCTCGATGCCTTCGGGTCGCAGCACGTATGCCCAGGGCAGGTTGTCCCAGTCGTCTTGCGGGTCGTCGGTGATCAAGGGCGCGGGCTGGGCGTCCCAGTCGTGGCAAAAGCACTCGGAGTGCGGGTCGCCGATCGCCAGCAGGAAGTCGTTGAGCGGCCCCGGGGCCTGGGCCAGGTCGGCGCCGAGGATGTCCCATCCGGCCGGGTGCCCGTCGATGAGGTGGCAGGCCAGCGCTGCCGCGTCCGCACCGAAGCGGTACTGCTGGGCCGCGAGCAGGAACGGGAGGTGGTGTTCGGGGTAGCCGTCGTGCTGGATGTAGCGGCCCTCCCAGCCGCCGTCGTCGCTAGGACGGGCAATCACGGATCGGGTCGCCAACAGGATTCCTCTGTCCAGGGGGGTGCGTTCGGATGGTCTGCTGGCCGGCGACGGTGCCGAGTGGATGCTTCTGCTCGGCCTCAGCGGCGCGGCGGTTGCGGGGCCGCCGAGGAGGCGGTGGGCGCGGTGGTCTGTGAAGTGCTGGTGATGGCGGGGGCGGCGATGCGGGTGGCCGCGGCGGCCGCTCGGTCCGCCTCCCTTGAGGCTGGACGGCCAAGGCCGGCTGGGCCCCGGAGTAGGGCTGGGGGCCGGTTGGGGCGCCAGGGTGTGCGTGCGCCGGATGTGGGCTGGTAGGGCCGTTTCCCGAGGGCGACGGCGCCGTCGAAGTAGTTCGGCGTGGGCGGGCAGTCCCACGCGATGAGGAGCCCGCTGGCCCGGTCCCAGTCGCTGTTGGGGAGCTCGATGGCTTCCAGGCCCACCTCGCGCAGGATGTAGATCCACGAGACGAAGGAGTCGGCCACGGTGTCCTGGTCGAGCGGCGGCACTGCGGGATCGCCGAAGTCGTGGCAGTAGCAGCTGGAGTGCGGCTCCGCCGGCAGGCTGACGGCCTCGGCCGAGTCGTCGGCCAGATCGCGGCCCAGGTAGCTCCAGCCTGCCGGGTGCTCGTCGATCAGGTAGTGCTGCAGCGCGGTGAGGTCTCCCGCGAAGCGGTTCTGGTAGGCGCCGAGCAGTAGTGGCACCTGGTGGTCGGGGTCTCCGTCGCCTTGTACGAATTGGCCCTGGAAGCCGGCGTCGGTTGGTCGAGCGATCAGGGAATGCGTGGTCATGGGCTGCGGCTCTCATTGCGGTCGGCCGGATTCGGTTGCGGCTGCACGTGCGCGGGACGCTCGCGGTGCCCTTCAGCGTCCAGGTGGCGGCGTCAGGGGGACACTCACGGCTGGTCGGGCTGGTTCCGCGAGCTGTGGATGTTCCGAGTCCCGTAGGCGGGTGACCGGAGCGCGGGCTGCGATGGCCCTGGCGACGGGGTCTGGGCGGGACTGTGCCCTGGGGGTGGGCGGGACGGTGCCGGTGGCCGGGGTCTGTTCGGCCGGTGTTGAGGCGTCGCGAAGGCTGAGTGCCCAGGCGTGCAGGCAGTGGCTGTAGCGCGGAAGCAGGCGGCGGCGGATCTGGTCCGCAGCGCGGGCCGGATCCGGCGGAACGGTGATTTCCGGGCCGACGGGCAGACCCTCTACCTCGGCGGCGGTCAGACCCGGGGGAACGAAGGCGCTGACGACCACGGTGTCGCGGCGGTGGCGGGCGAGCGGCCGATGCAGGAGAAGGAGGCGCTCGTCGCCGGGGCCGAGCAGCATCGCGGTCCCGGCTTCGGGCGGGACGAAGGCCTGCAATGCCCAGTAGGCGAGCCCGGGGTGCCAGAGCTGCTCGTGCATGCGGTTCTTGGTCTCGGGGTGCCGCAGGTCGACGGGCACGCTGGACCATTCGCCCGGCAGGCGCGCGGTGAGAGCGGTGCTGAACTCAGTGAGGGAGGGGCGGGAGAGGGTCAGGGAGGCCTCCGAAGGAGCGCAGCAGGCTGGGGTGTCGCCGCCGTGCATCTGGCCCCCGGCGGGCCCCGCACCTGGCGAGGTCCTGCCGGGGGAACAGTTCAGCCGCGTCGCAGGTGAATCCTCGGGCTGGGGCGACGGCTCCGGTCATGGTCTGCCGAGTACCGATGGTGAGGGGCTGTCGCGGCGCGTTGCTGAAGGTTTTCGTCCGATCTTGCGATCCGGGTTCAACCGGCCAGCAGCGTCGCCCCGTTGGAGTACTGGGAATGCGCGCGCCAGGTTCCACTGGCGTCGCGCCAATCTCGGCGAAGGCGACGGGCATCACGCGGGTGTTCATCGCTGGAGCGGCATGGGTCAGGGAAACTGAGAGACCATCAACTCAGTTCACGGAGAAGGGGAGAGGGATGCGGGAGATCGTCAGCAGCCAATTCGCGCACGAGGGCGGATTGGCGCGCGTCGAGCAGGACCAGGCCGGGCACCTGTTCGTGACGTGCTCCGGTGATGGAAGCGGCTGCAAGGAGCACTTCATGGGCTGCCTGGCCCCTGCGTTGGCCGCTCTGGTCGACCACGTCGGGTACGACGCAGAGCCGTTCGACCGTTGACGCATCGAAGGCTTCCCGCTGATCCTGTGCGCGCGCAGGGCAGGCGCAGAGTCGATTCGGGGGCCAAAGTGTGGTGAGTCGGTACAGTTGCTCAGCAGAAGATGTTGTCGGCTTCGCCCTGCCCGTAGCTGTTGGGGCCGTTGAAGCCCCCGAGACTGCCGAACACGGACACGCAACCGGGCGCGTAGACGCTGGCGGGGCCCGCGAACTCGGTGTAGTTCTCGGTCAGTCCGTCGTCTGCGCGCTGCCCGGCGGGGGTCCAGATCTCGACGTCCACCCATCGGGGAGTCACGCCGTTGATCGGCCGGGCGACAGCGCAGTTGCGCTGTCCCTGTGCCGACCAGTACATGTCGATGTCACCGACGAGCGTGCCGGTGTTGGTGCGGATGGGAAGAGACGTCAGGTAGGTGTAGCTGCTGCCGCACACGTTGACGCGGGGTGTGGCCGAGGCGCTGGCGGTCGTCACGGTGGTCACGCCCGCAGCCAGGGCAACGGCGAGGGCGGTGGAGGTGAGCACACGGCGGGGTGCGAAACGCATGGGGTGTCCTTCGCGGGTTGGGGTGGTGGGGTTCAGAGGTGCTGGTCGGCCGCGGGGGCCGGGGCGGGCGAGTGCGGTCCGTTGGGTGGGCGGCACGGGCCTGGTCCGGCTCAGCGGTGCCGGGTCTGGCCGCCGACCGGGGTCTGGGGTCGGGCCGCGGTGGAGTCCGCGTGCCGCGCGCCGGGCCGGGGCCGGCCGGTTCGGGCGGCAGCGGTGCGCGCGGCCTGGACCCTGCGGACGTGGGCGGCCGAGGACGGCGGGAGGGTGGGCGCCCGGGGCGGCTGCTGGGCGGCGAGGGGGACCTGCTGCCACACCATTCCGGATGCGGCCTTCTTCCCTGGCGTCGGCAGGCTGCCAGGTGCCCACAGCGGAGGCGGCGGCCCCGGTGCCAGGAAGGCGCTGACCTTGCGGACGGCGAAGCCCAGGGCCCGGCGGGCAGCGTCGGCGACCTGGGCGCCCAGTGCCGCGGCACGGGTGCGCCAGGTCGCGAGGGCCGCAGGTCGGGTGCTGCTTGCCACCGGGGTGGAGACCGCGGGGCTGATCAGCGCGGTGATGCCTTCGGCCCGGAGGGAGTTGTGGACCATCGCGGCGGCCTGCTGCCCGGCGTGCGGCGAGGTGTCGTAGGGCAGGACGTGCAGGCCCAGGCCGGCGACGAAGTGGAATCCGGCGTCGGCCAGGTGCAGCGGCGCACTGGCGGTGGGGTGCAGTTCGGTGGCGACGATGCCGAGCAGCGGGTGGCGGCTGAGGACGACTGCGGGCTCGGGCGGCAGGGGTGCCGCGGCAGCCGGGGTCTCCGGCGCAGGGGCCTGGGCGGGTGCGGCGGCCTGGGCGGCGCTGTCCAGGTCGGGGTCCAGGGCGGCGTCGCAGCGCACCTCGTACCCCGCCGTCCGCAGCACCCGCACCGCGGTGTTGACCTTCTCGGTCTCGGGCGCCTGGAGCTGGTAGAGGTAGTGACCGGGGACACGGGCGAAGCCCAGTCCCCGCAGGACGTAGTCGGCGGCGGGGTTCTGCGTCTCGTTGTGGGCCACGATGCCGTGGACCGGGTGCCGGCCGACGGAAACAGGGGCGGTGAGGGCCAAGGGGTCTCCATTGAGGGTGTGGGTCTGCGGGTGTGGAGCGGCTCAGCGGCGCGGCCGGCCGGACGCGGCGCGCAGCGCGGCGCTGTCCCTGATGGCCGTTGCCCAGGCCGGGGGGCTGCCGGGCCCGGGAGGCGGAAAACTGGGCCCACCACAGGAGTTGCTCACTGTCGGCGGCGACGGCGACGGCTGTGCGGGGACCGCCGGCGCGGCCGGGTGCGACGAGGTTGTGCTGGCGGGTAGGACGGCCTGCCCGGCGGGCGGGGAGAGGTCGGGGCAGAGCGTGACCAGCCCGAGATGGGGCTCGGGAACCTGTGCGTACAGGCGGCTCGCGAGGTAGTCGGGATCCGTCAGCGCCCAGATCACCGGCGTGATCATGCGCGTGGGGGTGCCGACGCTGAACTGTGCCCACCACCGATGCTCCGGTGCCGTTTCGGTGCCCGCGGACAGCTCCCACAACACGCGGTGCGGATCGGAACGATGGTCGCGATCGAGCCAGCGGGTGACAGTCGCGTGCCCGTCCGGTGTGCTGTACCGCAGTGCCTGGGGGGTGTGTTCAACACGCCAGCCTGCTTGGTCGAGCTCCCTGGTGACCGGGTCCGCGCCGGTGCTGCCGTGAAGTGCCGCGTGGAGGCGGGTCGGGTCGAACGAGTCCAGGTCCTCGGCGAGCTGGTCGGTGTGGACGCGGACGACTTCGACCGGTGTGCACGGGGAGAAGAAGCCACGCCACAGGAGTTCGCCGACCGGGGATGCGTAGACGGCGGTCGTCCACTTCGGTTCCGGGCCGCGTGCGTCGTGGAAGAGCTCGATGCGCGCGGTGAGGCAGTCACTGACCGCCATGCTGGTCGACTCACCCGGGGTGTAGCGCTGCCATCCCCGCCAGTCCGAGAAGTGCTGATCCATGCCGGCGTCGTGATCGCCGGGACCGGCCAGGGGCACGGGGACCAGGACCCGGGAGCCGGGACCGAACGGCGCCGTTCCCGTCATCGCCCCCACCGCCCGGCCGACGACCTGGCGACAGCGGCTGGCAGCGGCGGCGCTTCGACAGGACCGCCATGGCCCGCCCCAGGTCGATGGCGCTGGGTTGCGGGCCACTGCCCTGTGCGCGGTGCGCGGTGTCCGTTGCGATGCATGCGGTAGCTCTCCCGTTCACCTCGCTGGACGGGTCGCACGGCGCAATGCGGTGCCATCAGCAGGTGGCTTCCCTTCAGGGGCGGCGAGTTGGCGGAGTCGCGGACGGGTCGGCGTGCCCGGTGGGGTGTTCGGCGTTGTCGGCTCAGCGCTTGCAGGAGGTGGCCCTCGCTGGCGGCTGCGGCGAGCGGCCGGGATCCGGGCGAGGCCCCGGGCCCTCTCCCTGGGACTGGCCCCGCTGGCGGTCGCGTGCCGCGGACCAGCGCGTCAGCGGCACGCGGACGTCCGCGGTCAGGTGGTCCCGTTCCCAGGCGTCGAGCTGGTACAGGGCCCGGGGCAGTGGAGACGGATCGGTGAAGACCCGGTGGAACGCCTCGATGAGCACGGGCGGTGTGCTGGCGCTGAAGCGGGCGGTCCAGCGTGCCTTGCCGGACTCGCAGGCGGTGAACTTCCACGCAGGTCCGTACTCGATCGGCAGCCCTGCGGGCGCTGCGTGGGGGTCGAAGTGGTAACTGGCCTCCCCGTCCGCTGTGCGCGCCCCGGCCACGATGCCCGGGGTACCCAGCGCCCGCCAACCGGAGGGAACCGAGACCCATGCAGAGCCTTCGTTCAGCAGGCTGGCCGGGTCGTCCCGGGCGGTGGCTGACAGGGTGGTGGCGACGGCGGCCATGAACTCGCAAGGCACGTGGTCGTCCATGGAGATGTGCCATAGCGGGCTGCGCGCGATCCCGTCGCTGCCGGAGAACTGCACCACCGGCTCGCTGGACTCGGGCTGGAAGGCGAACCGGAAGCGCAGGCACGGGCTGAGCCAGAGCGCGGCGTCGTAGCCGTCGTCGACGGGCCTCCAGCCGGTCTCGCGGAGGGGATCTGTGACCGGCTCGTAGGGGCCGCCGTGTCCGGCGAAGTAGCGCGGGCTGACGAAGAGTTCCCCGTCCGGGTCGACTGGTATTGCGGGGGTCAGTGGTCCTCCTCGGGGACAGGCAGGTGGAGGGTGAGCTCGAGCAGCCCTCCGTGGGTGTGCGCTGCGCGGGCGCCCAGGTGGTGCAGGATGCGGCGCATGCGCCGGTTGCCGGCGTGAACGGTGGCGGTCACCGTCCGGGCGCCGCGGGCGTGCGCTCGGTGTACGGCACCACGGACGAGCGCTGTGCCCAGGCTGCGCGACTGCCATGCGTCGTCGATGAGCAGGCCCAGATCGTGGGCGTGATGGTCGCGCAGGTGGGTCACCATGCTGGTCGCGGCGATCACCGTCCCCGGGTCGGACGCGGCGTGGGTGAGCCAGGTGGGGGCACGGTCCGGGTCGGTCAGGTGGTGCCAGTCGGCTTCCCGCAGGGTCGGCTTGGCGGTCAGGTGGCGCGCGTGGCGGCTGGCCGATGAGCTGCGGCGGTACAGGTCCTGGACGGCGGCGAAGTCCTGGTGGCGGGCGCGACGGGTCACGGTGGGGGTTCGGTCGGGAAGAACGAAGGTGTGCGCAGTCACGGGCCTGCCGGTCGGTGGGGTGGTTTCATCGGCGTGAAGCGCCGGGGTTGGCAGCTGCGGCGGCAGCCAGGGGCCACGCGGCGGCGATGGCCTGGGCGGGCGTAGCCGTCCGGGGTCGGGGGTCCGGGGCTGCGGCAGCCAGGCTGCTGGACCATTCGGTCGACCGCCCCAGCGGGTTCGGTGCTGCGTTGATCCGCAGGTGCGGCAACTGGTCCGCGTGCAGGTCGCAGCGGTGACGCCCAACGGGGCGTTGGTCGGTCATTGCGGTGACCAGGGCGAGCATCAGGTGCTGAGGAACGCCTGGGTCGAGATCCGCCTCCCAGGCCCAGTCCCGCTTGCCCGCCTTGATCGACATGCCGAGTCCCTGGGGGCCTGGTCCGTCTCCGCGCAGCGCTACGGTGGCCAGATGCTCCGGTGAGGTCCAGGTCAGGCTCCTGTCCGCGAAGGACGGCGTCCATCCCGCGGCGGCGAGCACGGCGGCCACCGGGTACGGGTATTCGTCCAGGGCGGCGAAGTTCCTCTCGCCGTATCGGTCCTCGGGGGTCTCCCGCAGTCCGTCGGCGACCGCGTTGTGAAAGGCGGCGAGGATCTCCAGCGGGGTGTCCCATGAGAAGGAGGAGGACCATGCGGTGGCGGCGAAGGGGCGTGGTGCCGCCGCCATCTGCCAGGGATGGTCGCACTCGGGCAGGAAGCCCATGCGGATGCGGTGGCAGGGGCTGACGACGTACAGGTCGGTGGTGCTCTTCTCCTTCCAGTGGTGCCAGTGGTGTTCCTTGATCAGGGGGTCGTCCTGGCTGGAGAAGTCCCCCTGCCCGGCGAGGTAGCGCGGGGCAACCTGGAGAAGGTCCTCTTGGCCGTTGCGGGCAACGCCCAGCGCCGGTTCGCCAGCCGTCGCGTGGGTGTGTTGCGGATCGATGTCGTTGCTCCTTGGGGCGCGGTATGGGAGCTGGTGCGGGGCCGTTGGCGGGGGCCCCGCACCAGCGGGCCCGGTGCGGGGCGGGTCTTCCGGGCCTCGCACCGGGAGTGCGTTGGGCAGGCATTTGCGGGCCTCGGTTGCGTCGCCGCGTCGCGTGGGCGGCGAGGGTCCCGGTGGTGCGGAGCCGGTGGAGCCGGGACGGGCCTCGCGGTGGTGCGCCGGTCGGCCGCAGCGGGCTGCGGTGCCGGGCACCATCAGACCTGGTCGCGGTGGGTGCGGTCAGCTCCTGCCATGCGGCATCGCAGCCGACGCCCCCGGGGCAGCGAGGGCGCCGGTGCCACCCTGCGGGCCGGCCGCGCGGTTCACGTCGACGCCGGGGCGGTCGCCGCAGTGGTGTCCTCTTGGACGGGTGGGTCCGACGGCCGGGAAGCCAAGTCTCGCTCGACCTCGGCCAGGCGGGTGTCGGCGATCTGCCAGTAGTGCGGGGTGACTTCGATGCCGACGAACTGGCGGCCCTCCAGGAGGGCGGCGACCCCCGTGGAGCCGCTGCCGGTGAACGGGTCCAGGACTGTTCCGCCCGGTACGCAGACCCGCACGAGGTCGCGCATCAGCTCGACGGGCTTCTGCGTGATGTGGACGCGGCCCTTGCGCGGCTGGGAGCCGGTGAAGTGACCGGGCAGGTACAGGTCGCGGCTGGAGTCGAGGCTGCCCTTGACACCCCAGAACATGTACTCGCAACTCTGCCGGAAGCCGCCCTTCCTGGGGCGGCACGCCGGCTTGATCCACGACAGGGTTCCCGACCAGAGCCAGCCCGCCATCTGCAGCGCGTCGGAGGTCGCCGGGCCCTGGCGCCAGTCGCAGAACACCACCGCGAGGCCCTGGGGGCGGGTCACACGGTAGCCCTCGGTGAGGATCTCGGCCAGCCAACGCGTGTACGCGCGCTGGTCCTTCTGGTCTCCGGGGAAGTCGGCCAGGGTGTTGACCGTGCCGGAGGTGTACTTGTCGCGGGCGGTACGGCTGACCCGCTCCTTGGAGGTCCGTCCGCCGGAGTTGTAGGGCGGGTCGGTGATCAGTGCGTCCACGCTGTCGTCGGGCAGACGGGACATCACACCGAGGGCGTCGCCCTGGTGCAGGGTGTAGGTCATGGTCCTCCCAGATGGGGGTGCGGGGCTGCGCCGGAGGAGATTCGAGGGATGGCCCGCATGGTGGCGTCGGTGGCTGCACCGTGCCCCGGTGCCGGTGCCGGTGCCGGCGTTGCCGGTCGCCCTTCGGCGCGGGAGTCTCGCACGCTAGACCAGCGGCGTGGGGATCGCCAACAAGCGCCGCTGATCACGACGAACTGCGCCCGCTTGTTGGCGATCTCCGCGGACGTGTTCTAGCGTCGCAGCACGCCGTCGGACAACGGTTCCCACCGCACCCGGCCGCTGGGGACCAGCGTCACAACGGACCCCCCGCCGCCGCACGCGAACCCCCTCCTCCCGGCGCGCACCCTTCCTCCGGACGACTCCGCCGAAGGACGTCCATGCCCATCCTGACCCTGAGATTACGAGCGCGGCTGGCTGCCGCGCCACGACCACCGCGACCGGTCCCGCGGGAGCGTCGGCTCCCCGGGACCGGCCCGGCGCCGCCCCACTGGACACCGCATCCGCCCGCGGCCGCACCAACCGGACCTCGACCGAGCGGGCCGGCCGCGCCCCATGATCCCCAGCTGGAGTTGCATTTGCCCGGCACGCCCCCCACCACGCACCATCCCCCCGCGCCCCACGCCCGTGCGCCCCGGCCGCAGCCGGTACGGCGGCGCCCGTGAAGCGGACGGCCGCCGCCCTGGGCGGCGCCCTTCTGCTGCTTCCCCTGCTGCTGGGCCTGGCGGTCGCCGGACTCACCTCGGCCAACACCGCCGCCGCCTGCACCCCCAACGCCTCTCCCACGGTCGACCCGTCGGCCGTTGCCGCCGAGGTCAAGGCGATCCTAGCTGGCGGCAAGACCGGGTCGTTGACGGTCGCCGGGCTGAGCAATCCGGCCTCGCAGATCCCCAACGCGGCCACCATCACCGCCACCGGCATCGCGATGAACGTCCCCGTCTACGGCCAGGTCATCGCCCTGGCCACCGCACTGCAGGAGAGCGGGCTGGAGAACTTGTCCTCCGGCGACCGCGACAGTCTGGGACTGTTCCAGCAGCGCCCCTCGCAGGGCTGGGGCAGCCCGTCGCAGATCATGGACCCGGTCTACGCCTCCACCCAGTTCTACGACCACCTGCTCAAGGTCTCCGGCTGGCAGCAGCTGACGCTCACCCAGGCGGCCCAGGCCGTCCAGGACAGCGGATACCCCGACGCGTATGCCAAATGGCAGGCGCTGGCGACCGCGTTGCAGCAGGCCATCGCCCAGGCCCTGCCCACCAGCCCCACCGCCTCAACATCCCCGGCACCGAGGACCGCCTCGCCCACGGCGCTGCCCGTCCCGGGCAGCACTACCAGCCCGGCGCCCACGTCGACCACGGGCGCGGCGGACGACGGCTGCTCGGCCGACGGCGGGGGCGACGGCGCCAGTTTCGGACCGATCCCGCCCGGATCGGTGCCGGCCGGCTACCAGATCCCGGCCACGGCCCCGGCCGCGGTGCAGACCGCGATCCGCTGGGCCATGGGGCAGTTGGGCACTCCCTACCAGTGGGGCGGCTCGTGCACCGACCCGCACGGCAGCGACCCGATGGGACGCTGCGACTGCTCCAGTTTCGTCCAGCAGGCGTACCACGCCGCCGGCATCACCCTGGAGCGCACCACCTACCAGCAGGTCTTCGAAGGCACCGCCTCCGACCTGGCCCACCTGCAACCCGGTGACCTGCTGTTCACCGAAGGCAGCGCCACGGCCCCCGGACACGTCGGGATGTACATGGGCGACGGGCTGGTGATCAACGCACCCCACACGGGCGCGGTGGTCGACATCGACACCCTGGCGTTCTGGGCCCCCCAGGTTCTGGCGGTCCGTCAAATCGTCGGCTGATAAGCCGACTTCGCGCACTCGCGCACACCCCATCCCCCGCAGTACCCCCATTCTCCCCCCTTTCGGGCGGTCGGCAAACTCCTGCCCACGCGCCGCCCGTTCCATCTCCTTGGAGTGCTTTTGTCGGCTTCTGTTTCCGTCCAGTTGCGTCAGCTGGCGTACAACCCCGGGGTCTCTCCGGCGTCCGGCGGCCTGCCGGGTCTGAGCGTGCTCACCACGGTCGTCAACTCGATCGACCTGTTCGGTGTCGTGGCGATCGTCGGCGCGCTGTGCGTGTCGGGCGTGGTGTGGGCGTGGGGCCACCACTCCGGCTCCCACGGCGCGGAGAGCAAGGGCAAGCAGGGCGCATTGGTCAGTGCGGGTTGCGCGATCCTGTTGGGCGCCGCCAACGGGATCGTGTCGTTCTTCTCGGCGCTGGGGACGCAGGTCCACTGATGCTGCAGCGCCCCTCGCCCTCCTCGGTCGGCCGGTGGTTCGCTTCGAGCCGGACCGCCCGCCGCCTGCTGGTCGCCGCGGTCGCGCTGCTGGTCGCCGCCCTGTTGGCCGGGCTCACCGCCCGGCTGGCGGGCGGCGACCGCCCCAACGCCCGCGCCACAGCACCCTCAACCACCGCGGCCCAGCCCTCGCCCGCCGCCCCCTCCGCGCTGCCGCCGGCAACGGCCACCGTCGGGCCGCCCGCGGTCGCGCCGCCGCCCGCAACCGACGACCCGGTCACGTTCGCGAAGGCGTTCGCGAAGGCGCTGTGGAGCTATGACACCCGCCGCTTCGCCCAGGCCCAGTACACCCAGGGCCTGGACGCGTGGCTGACCGGCGAGTCCCAGTACGCCGACCCCGGCTCGATCGCCACGCAGGTCCCCTCTGCCCAGCTGTGGAACGAGTTGCGTGCCAACGGCCAGTGGGCCAGCGCCACCATCGCCGAGGGCCACATCCCGGCCGCGTTCACCACCGCGCTGAACGCCGACCCGGGAGCGCTGACCACCGCCTACATCTACGCGGTCACGGTCTCCGGCACCCAGGACATCGCCTGGAAGGGCGGCGGCCGGGGCGCGGAGGCCCGCTCAATCACCGTTGCGGTCCAGTGCCGACCGACCGCTACCTGCGCGCTGGCGTCCATCTCCCCGACCGTCTACCCCTGACCCGCACCCCGACAAGGAGGTGACCCGTGGGTTTTTGCTCCCTTCCCCTGGCCGGGGCCCTGTGCAGCACCGTCGTCGGCGGCATCGGCAGTTCCATCACCGAGAGCATCGGCAACTGGATCGCGACCTCGTGCGGCGACCTGGCTGCCTCCGCCGCCGACCTGGCGGCCCAGGCCGTCAACGCCACCACTGAGATCGACCTGACGTCCAGCTGGTTCGTGTCCAACTACGAGCTTCTGCTGCCGATCGGGCTGACGTTGACCGTCATGACGTTCATCCTGCAACTGGTGCGCGCCGCCTGGCGCCGCGAGGGGCAGGCCCTGGCGCAAGCCGCGGTTGGCACCGCCATCGGCGTTCTGTTCTCCTTCGGCGCTATCGCCCTGACCAGCACTGCGGTCACCGTCGTCGACGCACTGAGCAACGGCCTGTTCTCCATGGCCCACACCAACATCGCCGACTCCATCCGGCGACTGGTCAAGGTCAGCGAGATCAACTCAACCTCCGGCCTGGGCTGGGCTGTCGCCTCCGTCGTCGCGCTCGGCTGCGCGGCCGGGTGCTTCATGTACTGGGGCGTCATGGTGTTCAGGAAGGTCAGCGTCCTGGTCCTGGTCACCCTGGCCGTGTTCGTCGGGGCCGGCGGCGGCTGGGAGGGCGCGGTGCGCTGGCGCCGGGGCTGGATCGAGGCCACAGCGACCCTGATCCTGTCCAAGCTCCTGATGACCATCGTGTTCGTACTCGGGGTCACGGCCATCGGCCAACCCTCCTCCGGCGGCGGCATCGCAGCCCTGTCCGACGTGCTGTCCGGGATCGTGGTGATGGCGCTGGTGTTGCTCTGCCCGATGGCGACCTACCGCTTCGTCCACTGGGCCGGTGCCGCCGAGCACGCCGATCTGCACTCCAACGCCGCGGTGGGCGTCAAGACCGCCCAAGCTGCGGCCAAGCAGGCCGCGACCCGCGCCGCCAGCATGGCCGCGGGCGGAGCGGGAGGCGGCGCCATCGGTGGCGCGTCCCCGCAGGGGCCCGACCAGGTGCCCGGGATGGACCCGGGCGGTGAGCCGTCCCTGCCGACCAGTTTCAAGTTCCCCGGCAGCGAAGACTCCAGCTCCGAATCCGGCGACGGCGGCACACCGCTGATCACCCGGCCCGGCCAGGTCCCCGCGATGAACCCCACCACCGAGGGCGACGCCCCCACGGGCGACCAGGGCAAGCCCCTGATCAGCCGCGCCGCCAGCGGGACCACGGCGGCCAGCGGGCAGGGCAGCCCCAGCGATGGCGACACGTCCGGCCAGCCCTCCAGCGGCGCGACATCGGCATCCACCGCTCCCACCGCGTCGGGACCGGCCGCCTCCGGACCCGACGGCGCTCTCGCGGGCACCCCCTCGGGCAGCTCACCGGCTGGTGCTCCGGCCTCGGGCGCACTGTCCGCAGCCGGACCCGCGGGCTCGGATACCGGCGGATCCCCCGCCGCCGGCATGCCGCAGACAGCGGCTGCCGCCGCGCGCAACGCGGTCGGCGGCACCCCGGCACCGGTGAAGTTCGCCTACACCCCGCAGGGCGGCAGCTCGAACCCGCCTGCCGCCCCCAGCCCAGCCGCCACGACCGCGCCGCCGCAGGGGGCCTCCACACCCGCCGCCTGGAGCCAGCCGGGCACCGGCGGCCAGTAGCCGCTCCTCCCGCCGCTCTGCTTCCCCTTCTGTCACCGATCCAGGGAGGAGTGCGCCCTTCGTGCGCCTCGAATCCGCCGACACCCCCACCCCGGCGACCGTCGCCTTCCCCCACCGCGCACGCCGCGGAGTCCTGCTGGGCCTGTCCGTGCTCCAGCTCGCGGTCGCCACCGCCACCACAGCCCTGTTGCTCGCCGTCCTGATGGCCAAGGGCCTGGGCACCGCCCTGCTGCTGACCCCGCTGTGGGCGGCAGCCGCCGCCCTGGCCTTGGCCCGCTACCGCAGCCGTCCGCTGGCCGACTGGGCCCCGGTCGCCGCCCGCTATCTGCTGCGGCGCTGGCGCGGCCAGCTGGTCTGGCTCGCTCACCCCACCACCCGGCCGGTACACCGCGGCATGCTGCACCTGCCCGGAACCGCCGCCTCGCTGCGCGCCTACACCTCCCCGGACGCGAAGTTCGGCGCGGTCCACGACCCGCACCAGGGCACCTTGACCGCTACCGCCCGCATCACCAGCCGCGCCTACGCCCTGCTGGACCCCGCCACCCAGAACGCCAACGTCGCCGGCTGGGGCCGGGTCCTGTCGGCACTGGCGCGCAGCGGCCAGGTCGCGCGGGTCCAGGTCATGGAGCGAACCGTGCCCGACTCCGGCGACGCGCTGCAGCGCTACTGGAGCGCACACCAGGCACCGTCCTCGGCGATGGCCTCCGGCCTCTACCAGGAACTGCTGCAGGTCGCCGGCCCCGCCGCGGCCCCGCACGAGGCGTACCTGTCGATCGCCCTGGACCTCAAAGCGGCACGCCAGCTCGTCCGGCAGGCCGGAGGGGGCCTGGCCGGCGCGTTCACCGTGCTGGCACAGCTGACCGCCTCGGTCGAGCAGTCGCTGCGCGACGCCGGCCTGACCCTGACCGGCTGGCTCAGCGACCAGCAGATAGCCGCCGTGATCCGCACCGCCTACGACCCGGGCGCGCTGGCCGCACTCGAGCACCGCTCCGCAGGCGGCCAGCCGCAGGCCGACCCGGCCGCCGCCGGACCGGTGATCGTGCTGGAGAAGACCGGCACCCTGCGCACCGACACCGCCCGCCACGCGGTCTTCTGGGCCGAGGAGTGGCCCCGGACCCAGACCAACGCCGGGTTCCTGCACGGCATCACCTTCAGCTCCGGGATCCGGCGGACCCTGTCCCTCATCTACACCCCCTACACCTTGGACGCCGCGCTCAAGGACGTACGCCGCAGCAAGGCGTCGATCATCTCGAACGCGAACGAGCGGGCCCGCAAGGGCCAGGTCGACAGCGAAGAGGACCGCCTGCAGTACAGCGACGTGAAGGTCCGCGAGCGGCAGCTGCTGGACGGCCACTCCGATGTGTCGGTGACCGGGCTGCTGGTGGTCAGCGCCGACAGCGACCAGGAGCTGAATGCCGCCTGCGCGCGCATCAAGGCCGCGGCCAGCAACGCCGGCGTCGGTCTGAGGCTGCTGGAGCTGCAGCAGGCCGAGGCGTTCACCGCCGCCGCCCTGCCCCTCGCCCGCCCCTGACCGCCGCCCCTGCCAGCCGAAGGCCCCCGCCGATGCGATCCGACCCGGACCTGCTCCAGTACGCCACCGCCGCGCTCGACGTCCACCACCACACCGCGCTGCCCGAAGACCCGGAACCGGCCGACCGCAGCGAACTGGACGCCCTGCACGCCCACACCACCGCGATGTACGAGCTGCTGGACACCCACACCCGCACCGCCCGCGAGACCCACCCGGTCCAGGGCGACCACCTGCACGCCGCCCGCACCCGCCTGTGGCAGGCCGCCGAGCACATCCACGACGCCTACCACGCCGCCCCCCTGCCCGGCGGACGCATCCCCACCCCCGAAGAGTGCGCCGCCCGCCTCCCGCAGGGCGCACCTGCGCTGACGATCTGCCAGCGGCACACCTCCACCGCCGCCCGCGTCCGGCGCCAGACCACCCCCACCGACCTGCGCACCGCGCTTCCCGGCCTGATCCGCCACTGAACCCGCCCCACCCGGCAGAGAGGCAGGACCCGTGCGCCGCGCCAGCGCCAGCCCCTTGTTCACCCCCCGCCACACCGACCGCGCCACCCGCCGCAACGCCCGCAAGGCCCTGGCCGACGCCCGCGCCCAGGCCCGCGCCGAACACCGCGAACCCGCCCGGGCCAGCGGCGCCGACCGCGATGGGGACGAACTGCGCGCCCTGTACCCGGCCTCGGGGCGCCCCGGCCCGGCATCCGCGCGCGGCGGGAAACTGAAACTGCCCCAGCACCGGATGACCACCGCGGTGGCCGCTGGGATCTACCCCTACCTCGCCGAAGGCGGACTGGGCGCGGGCGGCATCTACGTCGGACGCGACGTCCACGCCGAAGCCGCGTTCTGCTTCGACCCCTTCCTTCTGTACGGCCGCCTGGACGGGTACACCAACCCGAACCTGTTGCTGGCCGGAATCATCGGACAGGGCAAGTCCGCACTGGCCAAATCCCTGGCGGTGCGGGCCACGAACTACGGCTACCGGATCTACGTTCCCTGCGACCCCAAGGGCGAGTGGACCGCGGTCGCCACCGCCCTCGGCGGGCAGACCATCGAACTGGGACCGGGCAAGCCCGGCCGACTCAACCCCCTGGACGCACCCCAGGCACCCGAGGGCATCAACACCCGGGACTGGGCCAGCGAGGTCCGCAAGCGCCGCTTGATCCTGCTCGCCTCCCTGGCCCGCACCGTCCTCGGCCGGGCCCTGCTGCCCATGGAACACACCGCCCTGGACGTGGCCCTAGACGCCGTCGTCGACCAGGCCGCCCCCACCGGGCGAACCCCGCTGCTCGGCGACGTCGCCCGCCTGCTGGGCAATGCGGCCGAACTCGACCAGGCCGCCGCCGACACCTCCGGGCGCCTCGGTGCCGCCGCCGAGGACCTCGCCCACGCCCTGCGCCGCCTGGTCTCCGGCGACTTGGCCGACATGTTCGACGCCCCCAGCACCGTCACCTTCGACCCGGACGCCCCGATGCTGTCCATCGACCTCTCCCGCCTGGGCAGCGCCGGCGACGACACCGCCCTGGTCCTGGCCATGACCTGCGCCAGCGCCTGGATGGAGGCAGCCCTCGCCGACCCCGGCGGCGGCAGGCGCTGGGTGATCTACGACGAGGCCTGGCGACTGCTGCGCCACGTCGGCCTTCTGGAGCGGATGGAGGCCCAGTGGAAGCTGTCGCGAGGACTGGGAATCGCCAACATGCTGATCATCCACCGGCTCTCCGACCTGCTGTCCGCCGGCGACGCAGGATCACGCGGGCGCGCCCTGGCAGAAGGTCTGCTGTCCGACTGCTCCACCCGTATCATCTACCGGCAGGAAGCCGACCAACTCGCCGCCACCGCATCCCTGTTGGGCCTGACCGGCGTGGAGACACAGGCTGTGTCCGCCCTGCCCCGCGGCCGAGGCCTATGGAAGATCGCCAGCAGGTCGTTCGTTGTCCAACACCTGCTGCATCCGAGCGAGTTGCAGTTGTACGACACCGATTCCCGGATGCACGAGAAAGCTCCTGGGTTCACGAAAACTGAAGCATCGTCACTGCCTGTTCCGCGTCTGGAGGTGCGGTGATGAGTCTAGGTGCAGTCTTGGGTTCCCGGCGGAGGTTGACCCGTGCCTCCGATGCAGGCATGGGTGGTACTGGGGTTGAGTCTTCGACGGACGCGGGATTGGGACCGTGCGGCGGGTGGGGTCGAAGCCCGCACGGCCCCGGTGTGCTACTCCGCGACCGTAACCTGAATGGGCTTGGACACGGGGCTCTGGTTTCCGGCCCGGTCGGCGATGGTGTAGTACACCGGAATCGCCGCCCCGTCGCCGGCCGCTTGGATGGTGCTCCAGGGGATCTCGATATTGAGGTCGGACACGTCGATGACGTCGGTGATGGACCGCGACGACACCTCCTGCCCTCCCCAGAACACATTGATGGTGTCACCGGCGACGATGGCCGAGGAGCCCGGGATCTGGATGGTTACCCCGGTACCGAGGTCGGCCGGGTCCAGAGCACCGTCGGTGGCCTCGAGCACGACGGGTGCGGCCAGAACATCGGATGCGGACGAGTCGGTCATGGCAAGCCCTTCTGTGGATGTCGATCTACGTTTCCAGCCTGCCGCAACCCTGAGATTGGCGGTGGCAAAAGGGCACAATCCGCTGCGGTGGGTGTCCGGTTCGACATCACGGGCCAGCGGTCAGTCGAGGCCGCCGGTGACGTCGGTCTGATCGAGGGCTGTGGTGTAGCGGAGGGCGGCTCCTATGCCGATGCCGAAGAAGTCGCAGATCCTGCGGACGTCGCCGCCGGTCGCGTAGATCTCCTGGAGGATGCGGTCGTCTCTCAACGACTGTGGTTTGACGTCAACGCTGCGCCAGGCGAAGAGCTTGCTGACGGGTGTGGTTCGCGGTGCGGTCTTCCTGCTGACGAACAGGTGCGCGTTGAGCGTGTTCGGCCACGTGCGCCCGCGGTGGTCGAGGTAGGCCGACAGGCGTGCTTTCACCGGGCCGGCGAGCGGGATGTTGGCCCCTCCCAGGGTCAGCTGCCCGTCGGTGATGTCAGTGAGCTGGAGCCGGGCGAGCTGGGGGCTGGTCAGACCGTGGAAGGCGACCAGGGCCACAGCCAGGGCGCATGCTGCGTCGGGCGAGTTGAGCGCGTCGCGGATCTTCTGCAAGTCCAGCGGAACGGGGACGGTGCTGTTGCTCCGCGCAACGGGCAGGCCGCGGGTGGGGTTGGCGAAGACCTTCTTGTGCGACTTGAGGATGCTGAACACCGATCGCAGTCCCTGGTCGGCGAACAGGCGGCTGGCTCCCGCGGGGGGCAGGGCGTTGACGACATCGGTTCGGGTGATCTCGGCGAGCGACTGGTGTCCCTGGGACGCCCAGGCGAGCCAGATCGGGGCCATGCCCTGGATGTGCAGGTGGATGGTCTGGGCATGCCGCGGACGGCGGCGTGGGGCCGTGGTACTGCCGTGGAGCATGGTGTCGAACCAGAGGTGCAACTGGGTGACCATCTCTTCGGGCAGGCCGAGGGTCTGCTTGGTGAAGTAGCGCTCCACGGCCAGGGTGCGGTCGTCGACCAGCAGTTCGGCGGCGTTCAGGATGTCCAGGGTCGATTCGACGGTGCCGCCGTAGCGGGTGCTGGCGAGGATGTCGCTGGCGAAGATCTTCGCTCCGGTCCATTCCTGAAGCGCTTCGACGAGCTTGAGGGTGTGCACGACGCTGTTGGTCTGCCTGGTGCTCCAGCTGTGCTGGGCGGCGTGTTCGCGCAGGAACGGGTCGCAGTGCCGCAGCAGTGGCGAGTCCTGGGTCAGGGCCCGGTGCTTGATGGCTCCTTGGCCCGGCGACATGCGGAACAGCAGGAGCTGTCGATCCTGGGCAAGGGAGGTGGTCGGCGGGAGCGGCGGGGGCTTGAGCCGTCGCAACTCCTGGTCGCGGGCCATGCGCCGGCGTTTGGCGCCGGTCTGGTCGTACTGCTGGTTGGCGATGTAGAGCTGCTGGCCGTGGCGGTTCGCGGCGACCAGGTCGACGGCTCGGCCCACTTCCTGAAGGACTCGGGCGTTCTCCCAGCACAGTCGGCAGGCGCCGGCCCCGTTGATTGGGGTGGTGCGACCGCAGTGGGGGCACTCACCCACGGGGCAGTGGCCCCGCCACCAGCGGCAGCTCCAGCACAGCCAACTGTGGTGGCGGTAGACGCCCCAGGCCAGGCAGCCGTTGCACGATCCCACGTAGAGCGGGGCTCCGGGATGGCAGCGGGCGCACAGGCCCTGGCTGAAGTAGTCCAGCGATCCGCAGGCCCGGCAGGGCGGCGCGGTGAACGGGCCGCCGGGCAGGCAGCTGTAGCAGAACGCCACCAGGGGCCGGGTCCAGGCCACCCGATTGATCTGACACAAAGCGCACTTGAGCGGCGGCGCGACGCTCATACCGGCGGCTCTGACCTGGGGCGCCCGAACCGCGGAGCCACGGCCAGCTCTGCCGTCGACGCCCCCACCGCGCGCTGCTCACTGGGGCGCCGGGCGGCAACCTTGTGCGGCTCGCGGACGAGCAACGCGGTGGGTTCACAGTCCAGCACCGAGCAGATGACGTCCAGGTCGTCCAGGCGGATCGAGACCGGTGTCCCGGTCCACAGTGCGGACATCTTCCCGGCGCTGATCTCCAGGCCGGCGTCGGCCAGGAGCCGCCGCAGCTCTGTGGACTTCCAGATGCCGCGTTCAGCGGCCTTCATCCGCAAGTTCCACTGCATTCCCTCACACCTCTCCGAATCGGGACTCGAGTCGCTGGTTGGCCGCCGTCCAAGCCCGTTCGACGTGCTCGCTGCGGACGTGGATGTAGCGGGTCGTGGTGGAAAGCCATTCGTGGCCGAGCAATTCCTGCAGGGCCTTGAGGTCCATTCCGCTGCCGTACAGGGAGGAGGCACAGAAGTGGCGAAGCACGTGGGGAGTCAGGTGCCCGGTCCACGCCGGCAGCCACAGTTCGGTTGCGTCGGACAAGCCACTGCGCAGGGCGTTCTGGCCGATGCGGGTGCAGTGGCCCAGCAGTTCGTCGTGCCGTTCGCTGGGCAGCAGGGGTGCGTCCGGGTTGGCCCAGTCGGTTCCGAACTGGTGGCGCACGTCGCCCAGCCACCAGTCGATGAGCCGGTCGGCGCCGTTGATCGCCGGCACCAGGCGGGGCTTGGGTCCGCGGCCCCGGCTCCCCTTCCCGAAGCGGACATGAAGTTTTCCGTAGGTGCCCAGGTCGGGGCGCCAGTCTCGGATGTCCAGCATGCGGGTCTCGTTGATCCGCAGGCCCAGACGCCGCCACAGGGAGGCGGCGAAGTAGTCGCGGGCCGCGGGCAGATACTTGCGCGCCTCGGTGATCGCCGGCCGCCACTGGCCGAACAGCAGGTCCACTTCCGCGTCCGAGGGCGGGATTCGGGCGTCGCTGTAGACCGGGCTTCGGGGGCGGTTGTACTCGTCGATGGGCTGCTGGACGACGCAGTCGGTCAGGGCGTGGATGTCGCCCTGGTAGCGACTGATCGCGAAGTCGTAGAAATGCGCGAGGATGCCGGCCTTGCCCGCACGGGTGCTGTGCGCGAGTCCCTCGAGGCGTTGGTTGGCGAGGAATCGGTCGCCGTCATCGCAGGAGGCAGTCCAGAAGGGGCCCGGCAGCGAGCGGGTGAACTCGAAGACGATCGACCGGGCGCTGCCGATGTGGCTGTCGGTCAGGTTGGCGGCAGCCATGGAGAGGGCGTACTGGTCGACGATCTCCTGCTCGAAGTCCTCGATGTCGCTCGGCGTGCGCATGGCGTGGGCGGAGGAGAGGTTGCGTACGACTGCCAGGGCCATGGGCCGCTCAGTTCACCGAAGGAGTGTCTACTGCGAGCTTACCGACAAAGCTTCAGGAATTCCGACGAACCGTCATATCTGCCTACCCGCCCCGGATACCCGTTGCCACCTGGCCAGCAGCTCAATCGGCGGCGCTCAACTCAAAACGAACCCGTAGGACTAGGGATAAAGGCTCCTGCGTTCACCGACGCCGCCGTCCACGCCGACCTGGTCCGTGAACGCGAACTGATCCTCCAGCGCACCTGACCGGCGTCATCGGCCGCAGCCCGGACTTCACCTTCTTCGGCTTGACCAGCTACCCCGACCTCGACGCGGCGAGCAGCGCCTGGGCCGCCCGCGGCCACGCCACCCAGCTCCCCTCGACGGATCCGCGCCGCTCCGCTGCCACAGCCTCCCTGTCGGCCCGCACCCGTCCTCTCGCCACCGCCGCCGAAACGGCCTCACCAGCCGCCCACCCGCCCGGCGACACCGAAGCGGGCACGATGACGGGCCCGCGGCACCTGTCTGCCACCGAGCGCGTCGCCCAACTGCGCAGCGAAGCACTGCGATTCGGGGACTACCAGACGGCCGAGCTTTCCGACTTGGAACTGCCGAGCGGCGAGGTGGAGTCGACGCTGCGAGAGCAGACCGAGATCCGCGACCGCTACATGGGCCTGCTGACCGCCGTGCGCCCCCAGGAAGAGGCCGTCCGTCAGGCAACGGTCGCAGCCTTCAAGGAACAGGCAGACAGCTACGCCCAGCACCAGGTCGCGCAGCACATGAAGCACTTCTACGAAGTGACGTACCGTGCCTCGAACCTCCCCGCACGTCCGACCGAGCAGCAGATCGAAGCCATCCGCTCGGCCGCGGTCACCGCCCAAGGACTGCTCCAGCAAGACGAGCCACCCAGGGAGTGGATCGACCCGGGCGGCGCCCGGCAGACGCTGCGCATGATCGGACACGTCGTCGGAGTCCTCGACGGCAGCGAAGGTCTGACCGGCGCCGAAGCCCTCGCCCAGATCAAGGCCGCCCTCGACCACGATCCGCTCCCGGACCTGTTCACGCTTGCCGACCGGGGACGTCCGCCCCGCGCGCAGCAGCCCCGCCCGCCGTTCGCCGCCGGCCCCGGCTGGGAACCAGTCCACCTCGCCCTCTGGGCCTACCAGACCGAACCGGGTGAAGCACACGTCAAGGCGTACCCGCTCGGCACGGACTGGTACCTCGACCTGTGGTCCGCCGACGGCACCCTGCTGGCTTACGGGACGGCCGCCACCGACGAGGTCGGCGCCCTCGCCCCCGCGCTCACCGCGCGCGCCCCCGGTTGGGCAGCAGCGCGCGGAGACGACTACGCCTGGAGGCGGTTCACGAACACCGCCCGCGAACTCCAGCGGCCCGGAGCCGGCGACGAGCGCGTCGCCGCTGCCACCCCGGCCCCTCGGCGCATCTCACGGCGGAACCACCCGGCCGCGCCCGACGCCGCCGCCCGGCCGGCCGGCCCAGGCGACGCCTGTTCCCCAGCGGGCGCGACACGCCCGCTGACCACCGCACACCAGCAAGGAGACCTGTGCCAGTCCACCTGGACGCAGACACCGACGGCATCTACGCCGACGCCTTCGCCACGGCCGAGCGGGAACTCCTCGCCGCGGCCGGGTTCGTCGAGACCGAACTCGCCCGCCTGCGGCTACCCGCCACCCGCGCACCCCTCGACGCAATGCTCGCCGTCGAGTACGCCGTCGACCTCCTCCTCGGTGCGGGCCACGACCTCACCATTGGAAGCGCCGTCACCGACGCCCTCGACCGCGGAGTGACGAACCCACCCGCTGAGCCCGGCCTGTTCGACACCGCGACCGCCGCAGCGGGCCACCTCGACGGGGAGTGGAAGGTGGAAGCGTTCCGCCACCCTCTGCTGGCATCCGCGATGTCCTGGACCACCGACAGCAGCCGAAAGCGCGCTGCGGGACGCGAGCCGACCGGCGCCGTCGACCACGTAGAGCTGAGCGGCCCCGAGGGAGTGCGCTTCATGCTGGCGCAGCCGATGGACGCCCGCCAGGTCACCATCACCCCGGCCACGCCCCCCGACCTCCTTCCGAGGATGCCCCCACCGGCCGCCTACCGGGGAAAACCCGCTTACGCAGCAGCCGAGCCCGAGGCCATCGCTGCCGAACTGGAACGGATCCTGCCGGCCTACAGGTCCGCGGCGCACCTCACCAAGCTGGCCGTTCTCAGCAGCCTGGTCCGCGACCTCGACGGGATCTCGACCGCCTGGGGAGCCGTCGAAGCCGCCTTCGCCCGCGAGCCCAGGCCGGACAACGCTGAACGCCGCGCCGCCCGCCAGCACCGGGACCGCAGCGCCTGGAAGGCCATCGAGCCCAGCACCGCCGTACTCCGTGCCGTCCTCGACCACTCCCAGCGCCTGCTCGACGAGGGACAACTCGGTCCCGGCAGTGAGCCGACCGAGATCCTCGAAGACCTGGCGAAGACCGCGCGGGTCTTGGGTGACCGGAAGTACAAGCAGTGGACCACGGAGAACACCAGCAGCACGCTGGAGGCACGCATCCGAGCAGGCGACCGCATGGGCGGGGTCTGGCAGATCGCGGAATCGTTGAGGATCCAACTACCCCAGCTCATCGCGCTCACCGACACTGCCTCGGCAGGGCACCCGGCAGCCTCTTCCCGCGCCCAGACCGCCCGCCTGGGCCACCAGCGACGGCCGGTGCGACCCCCCACCGCGCTTGTCGAGGGGTGGAAGGCTGTCGTCCGGGCTGCCAGTGGACGGCGCCGGTGACACCGGATACTCCCGTCGGTTTGTGGGGTTCCGCCACGTGCCGCCGCACCCGACGGTGCCCGGAACCCGCCGGACCGGTCGACGAGGTCCACGACACGTTCACCAACACCGCCACCGAGCCCTACGTCATCTGGATGATCGCCCGCGACACCGAGCCCCCGGACCCCCAGCGGCCCGTCTCGGTGTTCGCCCGGCAACGACAGAGCATGGAAGCCGACAGCTACACCGTGCGCCACGCCCAGCTCGCCGACGTCGAAGAAGCCTACGAGTGGACTCGCGACACCAATGCGCCACTACCGCAGCCGGAGCCATCGCCGGCCGGCCCGGCCGCAGCTGCACGACCGGACAACAGGCCGGCCATCCGTCGCGGCGCTCCCCCGCCGACCGGGCGCCCGGCACTCCAGCACCCGCGCCGCAGGACTCCAATCGCTGTCGCTGAACAGCCTGCGGGCACCTTGAAGTTGGCGGACCGGGCTACGTGCCGACCGGGGCCAGCTGCCAGGGCACAGGTCTGGCTGTGCACATCGCGTACGAAGGCGGGCCAGCCACCGGCCTACGCCTCGACCTACGGGCCATCGAAGCGGCACCTGGCTTCCTCGACCAGAACGAGTCCCTCCTCGACGTCCTGTCCCACCGCCTGGAGCTGCCGCGGTCCCAGCGGCAGGAAGCCATCTGCCGCAGTTCGCCCAGCCCGCAGTCCGATGCTGCGCGGCTGCACGCCGGCCGCCCCGTCGCCGCTGACCTTCCCGTCACCCAGGAGGCACCGTCTTCAACCCACAGCCGGACCAGTACCTTGTCAGCCCTCGCTACCTCGCGGGCCACGGGGATGTCAGCCGCGTCCTGCCGCCCCTGGTCAACCTCCACCGCTGGCCCTACGAACAAGACCAGGCCACCGGCCGGATCCAGGTCACCAGTCCCTGCGGCCGGATCGACGTCGCCAGCGAGTACGGCCTCCACCACATGTGGCGCATCACCGTCCGCGCCCGGCCTCAGGACCGCGCACCCAGGTGGCAAGCAACGTTCAGCAAGCACACTCCGGCCGAGATTGTCGGGGCATTCGTCAAGGCCTTGGCCGATGACCGCCACGTGGCCCCCGAGGAGATCCTCGCCGAGCCCACCGCTAGCCCCACCACCGCCTGGCGCCCGCTCCTTTCGGCGGGCTGGACGACCCGCGACGTCACCGCCGTTGTCGCCTACGATCCCGACGGCACCAACTACATCATCCACACTCGCGGCCCGGGCCCCTTCCCCGGCCAGATCCCGACCGGAGCCCTGCGCGTCGAATCACCCGACGGCAAGGCAGCACTGACCCACAATCCGCGTCCGGACGAAGCCTTCGACCCCGGCCTGGGACCCTGGATGGTCGAGGTCTCCTGGGGCCAGGACTGGGACGACGAGTGGACGGCGATCCTCAGCGCCGACACACCCATCCGCTACCTGCACAAACTCACCTCAGCCGTGGTCGCCCCCGCCCCCGTCACCCGCACCGGGGAGGACCTCACCGAAGCCATCCGCACCGCCGCACACGTCCGAACAGCAACACCGTCGACGCCACACAACTCCTCCTCCCGACCCGGCAACGGAGCGCGCTACGACGCTCACCACCAGCACCAGGGACACCTTCGGTCCCGCCGCGACTGACCTGGCCGGCCTGACCCTCCCGAGACACTGTCAGAGGCGGCACGAGCCTGCACAGGAGCGACCCAGCAGACCGCCGGCCCCCGCGGCGGGACCGACACCACGTGCGCACCACGACTGCGGCAGCCACTCCGCTGCCCGCACCTTGCGGCACCGAGGCGGCGGGCACAACGCCTTGCGCCCGAAGTCCCACGGGCATGAAGCCTTCAAGCAACCACCACGGAGATCCCGTGCCACAGACGTACCCCAGCTGGGGCGAGGCGGCCGGCGCCGCCATGGCCCACAACATCCGACTGGCCCACCCACACCCACGGCCGACCACGGCACCCGCCGCGGGATACACCGTGCCGCCCGCCGATATGACGGTCGAACGCCACCCCCGCCACGGCGTCGTCGTCCGCAGCGAGCGAGACCATCCCGGCGGCCCGTGGATCTTCGACCGCTTCGGTTTCACGCCCGTCCCGGACAATCCGCAGCTGTACCGGTTCGCGGGCGCATCCGAGAACGCCGCCGAATACGCCACTCAACTGGTGCGGCAACTGCGCCTCGTGGGATACACCGTCGGCGCGGACCGGCAGTTCGAACCCTCGCTGTACAGGCGCGTCCGCTCCAGGCTCCTGACCCGCGCGGGCCTGCCGGACGTCGCGTTCGCCGATCACTACCGACTGGGCTTCGTCGCGGCGGTGGCCGACAGCGCGCAAGGCGCCCACGCCGTCCTCGGGGACACCGGCTGGCGGCACGATCCACACCTGGACATCCACCTCCTGCCGACTACCGGCTCTTACAGCGACGGCCTGCTGCGCATCAAGGACGCCGCCGACGCCCTGCGACTCCTGGGCCTCAACGCCGCCGTCCAAACCGGGCTGATCGACTCCCTGCCTCCCCGCCGCAGGCAGACGGACCCGCCTCAGGACGTCACCCCCCAGGCCGTGCCTGTCAGGGAAGGAAGCCAGCGCAGCACGGCCGCCAGCAGCCGGTCGTCAACAACACCAGAGCCCGCGTGCCCCGCGCCGGATTCCGTTCGAGCCGACACCCATCCCGGTGACGCAGTCCTGCCTGCCCGAGCACCCGGGGCGCCCCCTGCTTCCCCGCGCAACCTGCCCGGACTGCGCCACCGGCCGTAGCACTGTTCAACGCACCGCAACTGCGCCGACAGCCGCCACGAGCACGTCCACTCGCGGTGTCGGCCAGTAGCCACCCTGCCGAGTCGGCATCCCCGAGAGGTATCGCACCGTGTCCGCACCCACCTGCCGCTACGACGACCAGCTCGTAGCCCGCTTCGGAGGTCTCGAAGCCCTCCGTGCCCTCGTCAGCGCGCCCGAGCCCGACGACTGGAGCCCGGCCCTCGCCTACGTACGCCTCTCCACGGCCGAGTCCGGCCTCGACCAACTGCGCCAGCAGATCCACACGCTGAGCGACGGCCGGATCGCCGTCGACCACACGCTCGTCGAGCAACTGGACACCCTCACCATCCAGCTGGGCGCGCTCATCTCGGATCGCGACGAGCAGGACGGCTTCCTCGCTCAGCAACTCGGCCTGCACGCCCGCGCCCCTGACCCCGTCGACGCGGTGGATCCCCACGGCCACCTGACGCCGGCCCTGGGCCGGACCCGCCCCAGCCCGCAGGAGGCAACACGGCCCCCGCAGACGGCTACCGCATTCCTGCGTCCCCCCTCCCCACGGGCCTTGACGGACGCCGATCCCCGCGTCGCCGCCCTGGTCGGCGACATCGACCAACTCTGGGGCCTGGCCGACCGCCCCGAGGCCGACCCCGACCTGCGGACCCTGGCCAACGCTCATATCGCCCTGGTCGATTCCGTGACCGCGATGAGCTTCTACCGCCTGCGCATCAACGACCTCACCGACGGCCGCTGGTACATGGACTGGCCGCTTCAGGAGACCGTATTCACCTCCCTGGACAAGCTCTTCGCGCTCGCCACCATTCACGAGGCGCGAGCGCAGCGCCTGAACGGCCTCCTGGGCCGCATCGAACAGCAGGCGCAGCGGGACCCGGCGCGAGCAGCGTCCGTGCGGCTGACCGCACCCGCATCACCGCGTGAGCTCCTACTGCCTGCGGCGGCCGCTGTCCCGGCCGCGACACCGCCTCCCGGCAGCCGCCGGACCCGCTGACCGATCCCAGCCGCCTACTCACAGAGGTAGATGTGAACGAGTTCCTCCCCCAAGCGCGCTTCGCCACCGGCGAGTTCAACGTGAACTTCATCCCCCGCGACGACTCCTTCATCGTTCCCGCAGCCGACCTGGCCAGGGGCCTGGGCTACAGCGGCGCCAAGGACCTGCTGCGTTCAGTGCCCGGAGACGAGCAGGGGTGGACGACGGTCGTCACCGCCGGCGGACCGCAGCAGCTGCGGTACCTGACCGAGCCGGGCCTGTACCGGATCGTGGGCCAGCGCCATGCCGCCCGCATCAAGGACCCCCACCTGCGTGATGCCGTCGAACGGTTCCAGCGCTGGATCTTCCACGTGGTTCTGCCGGCGCTTCGCCGACAGGGCCGATATTCCATGTACGACTCCCTGCCCAGCACCTTCACCTGGGAGCACGCCACCCGCGTCGCCCAGGCCCACCACGGGATGGACATGAGCATGCGCGTGTTCCGCCGCATGCTCAAGCTCGGCAGCATCCTGCGTGAGAACGGGACTCCCCGAGCCCGCTACCAGCACTTGTTCTGGCCCTGCGAGACACGCTTCGAAGTCCACGCCAGCGCCCTGCCGTTCCTGGCCACCCGGGCCATGGAGACCGCCCGCGAACTGGGCGAGCAGGCCGTGCAGGCTCAACTGCCGCCGGACCCCGAGCCGCCCTGCGCCTTGCCCGCCCGCACCCGCCGCTGACCGACCACGCTCTTGTCCCCCCGGAGGCCAACTTGCCCGCTCTGTTTCTCGCGCCCACCCTCCTGGATGACCGTCTGGAGGCCGCCCTCCACCGCCCAGTGGTCTTGCCGCACCATGCCAGCGGTCCGCTGGGCCGAGTCCGCACCCTAGCCGCGGAGGCCCACCGGGACCTGTCCCGGGCAGAGGCGCACGTCGCGGCCTGCCTGCGACGCGTGGCCGCACTGTGCGAGGACGGCCCGCGAGCCGACCAAGCACTTCTGGAACGCCTCGACGACGCAGTGGCCGTACTGGACGACGCCGTGGAGCGCCGCGACGCCGACGAACTCTTCCTCGGCCACCTGATCAGCGCCCTGGAGCGCAGTCGGCCCGAAGCGGCGCACGCCACGGCACCGGCGCTGGAGGGCGCGTGAGCCAGCACCCCCATGTCGTCTTCCGCGTCGGCCCCGGCGACCTGGCCACCGTCCACCCGGTCGCAACGGTTGCAGCCGAGGCCCACAAGGTGCTGCAGGCAGCTGGATTCAGCTCTCCCGACCCCGACGCGCCGTGGAGCCACCGCGGCCCCGACACGCTGGCCTCCACGTCCGTGGCGGCCCAGGCGCTGGGGGCCATGGGCCTGAACGTGCGCGTCATCCCCGTTTCCGGAGCCACCTGCACCGACGAAGCGGCCAGGCCACGGCCGCTGCCCGAGCAGATCCAGGCCGACCTGAGGTTCGAACGCCATCCCAGGCTGGGTCTGGTCGCCACCGTCCCCCACGGCGACCGAGACCACCCGGCGGCGGTCGTCCTGGAATACTGCGGCTTCGTGTTCGACCCGCACCAGTCGCTGTGGCATCTGCCGAACGGGACCACCTGGGATGCCGCGCAATCCAAGGCCGCCGGCGTCACCGCACTGGCCGAAGCCGCAGGCCAGGTTGTGGTCAGCGACCCGGACCTCCTGCCCGCCCCATGGCGCGGGCGCGCCCACGTTCAGCACAGCCTCGCGGCAACAGCTCGGCACAACGCCCCGGCGGGCAGGACGAACCCCCCGGCTTGCAGCAGCCAATCCGGCGGACAGAACACAGCCCTCGACTCCGGCCGCCACAGCCACGGACACCGCGGCCGGCGTTGACGTTCTTGCTTCGCGCCGACCCGCGCGAGCATCTCGAAGAATTCCGCTTCCGCCTGGCATCCGCGGATCCATGCACAGGAAACCCGCAATCGAGCAGCGCACGAACGCCGCCGCCCGCAGCGAGGCAGCGACGACGCGTCCCCGCCCAACAACATTTCCGTGGAGCTCCCTTGCAGCCCTTCCGATCCGACGTGGCCTTCCACACCGAACCCGCGGATACGGTCACGGTCCATCTCCAGCCCGGCCTGCCGGACTCCGTCCACGACCTCCTGACCACCTGCGGCTTCACCCGCACCGGCGAGCGCACGTACGCGCTGGCAGGAGCACAGGCCGCCGACCGCACCAGCTACGCCGCCGACCTGCTGGCGGCCAGCGGGCTGGTCGTGGCTGCACACCCGCCGCAGGGCCTTGCAACGAGCCGTCACCACGGACCCGACGCACCGCTGCGGTGCACGGACGTGACCTTCCAGCAGCACCCACGGCTGGGCCTGATCGCCGCGGCCGATCCGGATCCCGAACACATCAGCCACCGCGTACTGCGGCACCTGGGCTTCACCCTCCACGAACAGGCCCAGGTCTTCGTCCTAGGGGACGGCCTGGCCTGGCAGGACGGGGTCCGGGCCGCCATCCGGGCCAGCGAGATCCTCACCAGCCTCGGCCTGGACGTCACCGCGTCCGCCGACGTCGTCTCAGCAGCGATCAGCTCGCGGCTGCCGCCCCAGGCGGAGACCACCGCCTCAGCCGCCGGCCTGACCGCGCACATCCTGCACGAGGCGCTGGACGACTCCACTGGCCCCCTGCGACAGCTGGCGCGGATGGTCGCCAACGCCCTCGCGGCGGCCGAGGCCAACCCCAGTCCCGACTACAACGTGACCGACGCCCTCCTGCACGCCACCGACTGTCTCGCAATGACCCGAGCCGACCTGCGCCAGGCCGCCGCCCGCACCCAGCGCACCGTCACCGCCTCCCGCAGCAGCGGCCAGACCCGCCCGGCACCGGCTGACCGCAACATGCCAGGACAAGCCGCCGCAGGGCCGTCCGGTCCCGCTCGCCGCCGCAGCTGACGACTGCATCGACTTCATCCCACGAAGAAGGAAATGACCGTGAACGTCCCCGGCGTGTGCTTCCTCTCCTGTGCCACGGCGTGCTGATCGACTTCGGCTTCAACCGTCCGGGCCCGCAGGACCCCTACATGCTCGAAGGCCCCAGCGCGCGAACCACCGCCGCCAAAGCAGCCGTGCTGTACCGGATGTCGGCCATTCCCGTCATCGCCGACGCCGCCTTCCTCGCGCTCATGGACGAGGTCGAACCACAAGTCGACCTGACAGCGGGCCAGTTGTCTCTACACGCTGCCCGACACCACCGCATGGCCCCAGGCCCTGGCCGCTGCGTTCGAGGCATCGCAACTCCTACGGGCGGCGGGCAAGACGGTGTACAGCATCCCCTTCGTCCTGACCGCCACCAACGCCCTCGTGCGATACGGACACACCGACATCGCCTCCGACCACCTGGCCCGTGACCTGCTAGACCAGGTCACCGGAGACCAAGGCGCCTTCGCCGTGATGGGGGAAGCGCTGGGCCTGGTCAGCGCCGCGATCGACACACTGCCCGACGAGCGGGCATCGCGCCTGGCCGAGCCGCTGAACGCCGCACCCAAGGCCGTGGACGCGGCACTGGCGGCAGTAGCGGCCCTCTCGCTGGACCTGAGCGAGCCCCGATGCCTCCACCGCCGCGCCGCCCACCGAGCGCTCCCGAGCCGCCCGCCCCGCCCCGTCGCCCCGGCCGTCCAACCACCCCAGCCGCCGACAGCGCCGCCCGCACCCCCCGGCACCGAGCACCGACACCGCTGACCCGGCCCACCACCAGCGCCTGGAGGATTCGATCACCAACGAACAGCCCACGGTCACCCTGCACCAACACCCGCAGCTCGGCGTCACCGCCCACGCCACCGGCCCCAGCCACCTCCACCAGCTCCTGGCCGCCTACGGCTTCAGGCCCAGCGGCACCCCCGAGCTACAGGCCTTGGCCAACGACATCGACGGCAGCGTCGTCCTGCACCTGCGCGACCTGGTCACGGACCTGCGCCAGCGCGGCGTCGAAGTCCAGGCCGACCCCGCCTTCGAATACCTGGCCACCAGCGGTCCCGACAACCACCCCCAGGTCGGCCATGCCCGTCCAGCGCGCGATCCTGCCCGGGTGGACGTGGCAATCGGCCGCCACCCCGCCCTGGGGATCGTCGCCGCCGTGCCGGCCGACAACCCCCAAGCGGTGGAAATCCTGGAGGGCGCGGGCTTCACCAGGCGCCCGGGCAGCCGCCTGCACGTCCTGGAACACATCGTCGACACCGTGCCTGCCGCCCAGTGGACGGCCCAGGTCGCCCACACGCTCCGCCAGGCCGGCCACACCGTGTCCCCCGACGCCACCTTCCAGGAACTGCCGCTCCACTCGGCCGACCTCATGCCCCACTCCTCGGCCCGCGCCCAGGCCGCCCGCCGCACCGGCGCCCGCGCATCCGTACCGGGCACACCGGCACCGGCGCCGGCGATCGATCCCCGTTCCTCCCGGCACCGCTCCCACTGAACTCCTGGAGACCCCTTGACCGTCAAGAAGATCTGGACCATCGACCACCTGCCCTGCGGGCACCAGAGCGAAGCCGATCTCAGCGCCCGGCCCGCGGACCAGCGCGCGGGGTACGCCCGCTGGCTCGCGAAGCGCGAATGCACCGACTGCTGGCGCGAAACCCACCAGCGCGACGCGGCGGCGACCTCGGCCTGGCTGGAATCCAAGCGCACGCAGGAACGCGAAGCCGCGCAGGACTGGGCCAAGCGGTTCCGCATGCCGCCGCTGGACGGGCCCGAGCGGGCGATCGTCTGGGCCTCCACCGTGCGCCACCAGCTGGTCACCGGCGCCTACACCGCGCTGGTCGCCGAAGGAGCCCTCGACGAGGCCGACTGGCAGGAACTGGAAGACCGCGCCCGCACGGTCACCCGGGCGGGCTGGTGGATCGACCAGCGCGAGGCCGACCCGGCAGACCTGCCCGAACTCCTCGAAGCGGTCGCCGACAGCGACCGCACCACCGAGAACCCGTACTGAGCGGAGCCCCGCCCATCAACGCCCCCCACGCCAACGCCACCCATGTCAACCTCACCCGGGTCCCGGCCCTGGGCTGGACCGCCACCGGTGACGCGATCGACCCCAACGTCGCGCGCCTGCTGCGGGACAACGGGTTCCGCAGTTTCCGCAGTACAACGGGCCGCACCGTCCACCATCTGCCCGACAGCATCGACGAAGGCGAAATCCTGCGGAGCGTCACCGGCGCACACCACGACCTGCTCCTCGCCGGCTACAAGGTGACCGTCCAGCACAACGACCCGGTGCGCGACCACATCCACAACACCGCTCTGCTCACCGCCTCGGCCGCGGAAGCCAGCGCGTTCCTCCTGACCCAGCTCAACGGGACACTGGACGCCGCGCTGTACCTCCAGCATGTCAACCACCCCGACCCCCGCCTGGACGTCGGCCCCATCCAGCGCCTGGACGCACTGGCAGACCGCCTGCAAAAGGACACCGACCAGTCCGTGCGCCGCCTCGCCGCCCGGCTGGGCGACTGCGTCACCGAACTGTCCAAGGTAACCAGTGAACTGGACGCCGTGGCCCAAGCTCTCCTCGATCTACCCGACCGGCCTTTGACGCACGGGTACCGGGCCATGACATCCGCCTGGAAACCCCCGGCCGCAGGGCCTTCACCCGAGCACGACAACCGGTCCTCCACCGGCCCCTCGGCCCAGACCCAGGAAGAACTCGACCGCCTCACCGTGGCGCTAAGCGGGACACCGGATCACGCCACCGTGGTCGAGGTCGCCCGCCGCGCTGTGACCGGCCCAGCGTCATTGGCCGTCACCACCCTCGGGGATCTCCTAAGCACAGCCGCCCGAGCGGTCGGACCCGACGACCCGTCCGCCCACCGCGAGGACGATCCCGACCTTGCCCTGTGGCGAGCCCTGGCCAGCGCCAGCCAGCACCTTGAAGACGCGCGTCTTCAACTGGAGGCGACCCCGGCCGCCTTGGACTCGGCCATCGCCCAGACCACCAGCTCCCCACAGGGACAGGCACACGGACCCGTGACACGAATCGACCCAGCACAGGCCGCCACTCAGCCCAGTACACGCCGTGGCCGCTCCCGCTGATCCCAACCCGGCACCGGTCTCCACCAGCAGGGCCGACTGCGGCTCGCCTCCTCGACCGCCTAACGGAGGCCCGCCGATGATCACCGAATCCGGACCCGTCGGCGACAGCATCGAATCTACGCGCGCCGACACACCGTCCCCGGGACAAGAAGGAGCCCAGCCGATGCGCGCCCCCACCATGCCAGAGCGCCCCGGCAGCACTCTGGTTATCGAAGCGCTCGATGTGGCCAGCACCGGGGAACTTCTCGACCGCCATCCCCAGGGCGGTGCACTGGACGCCCTGGCCTGCCTCGTCGCCGACACAGCAGACGAAGTCGACCGGCTTCACACCGCCCTGCTCCAATCGTCCGACAGGGCCATCGAGAAGCTGAACAGCGCCGCCGGAGACCGGCACCCCGGCAACGGGCTGCTCGGCATCCTGCAATCGACCGGCCACGACGTCGAACTCCTCAGCGCGCGCCGCGCCGCACTCCACACACAGCTGGAGCGCACCACCGCGGCATACCAGCGAGCCCTCACCGTCGAAGCCGCCGCCCGAGCCACCGAGGACCGGAACCGGACGACGACCCACGGCGACGACTGGACCATGGACGAGGCTCTGCGCGACCTGCTCCAACGAGCGAAGCGAGGCATACGCCTCCAGCGCGGCCTCAGCGCCGCATATCTGCCCGATGCCGATGCAACGCGGCCAACTGTCCCGGAGGAAGGCGTCAGGCAGCTGATCGCCGACGGGACGCTGACCGTGAAGCGCAGCAGGCACGCGGAGCTGCGCCTTTCCCTGACGGCCAAGGGCGAAGCGACGCTGCGCGACATCGAAGCCGCCAGCCGAAGCGCCGCCGCCCAGTCCGGCCAGCGCACCCTGCGGGCGGCGGCCGAGCCGACAGCAGCCCCGGCAGCAGCAACCGACCATCCGCATGGGCGCCGCCGCTGATCCGCGCAGGCCAACCAGCTTTCCGCAGGTCGCTGACCTGCCGCCATTCCCGCCTGGAGAACTTCCCTGTACATCGCCTCCTTCCACGACGTGGCCTTCGAGTTGGACCTCGACGAGCTGCGCCCACACGACGACGCTTCGGCGTCGACCCTGAACGAGCTGTTCCACCCTGAGAGTTCACTGTGGCTGATCCGCTGGGACAGCCAGGCCAACCCCTACACCGCGCTCCTGGTCGACGACTTCCTCCTGGTCGTTGACGCCGACGTGGACCGGCGTGGACCTGGGGCACCCGAGGTCCTGGGAGTCCACTTCGAGCGTGACCTCGGCGACGGGACGATCCGCGCCACGGCGAAGTACCAGGCCCTCATCCCGCTGGCGCAGAACTGGCTCGTCGGCCGCGGCGCCGATCCGCAGGCAATTCGCGAACCCGAGGGATGGTTCGTCCCGCAGGACGCGACCACCAAGCAGGTCGAGGACTTGCTCCGTTCCTCCGGCGAGCGCTTCGAGATCCACGACAGCTACAGCCGCCACACGGACGACCGCATCGAGACCTGGGTGATCACGACCGACGGCCAGCCGCCCGTGCCGCAGGCCCCGTTCACGGTGTTCGTCTGGCGCCGCGAGAGCGCCGACAGCATGACCTACACCTTCCAGCAGGAGACCTTCGCCACCCTCGACAGCGCGTACGCGTGGACCAAGGACACGACGGTCCCGGTACCGACTCCCGCCCCCTCGCGCTCCTCCGCCCGGGCACAGGCCGCGCACCACGACGCCCAGGCCCCCGCTGCCGGCATCACCGAAACGGGCCCCCTCCACGGCCCCGCCCACGGTGCCGCCGAGCAGCGGAGGCCCTCGCGATGAACCTGCACGAAGCGCTGGAGCTGCACGATCGAGCCGTCGCCCTGGAGCGGATCGCCTTCGAATTGCGGCGCAGGCCGAGCCCTCACCAGCCCCTGACGCCTGCCGTGTCCGCGCTGGCGTCGATCATCGGAGAGATCAGCGACCGGGTCACCAAGCTGCTGCCAAGCCCTCGCACCGCCGCCGAGATCGTGCTCCTCCGGGCGCACACCGACACGCTGGACCAACTGGGAGAGGCCGTCACCGAACTGGGCCGAGCCCAGCAGTACGTGAACGCCTACTTCATTGCCGCAACCCGACGGACGGCCACCAGCCCGAAGATCGAGATGCCCCCCGAGCACCAGAGCTACTACACCGACGCCATCGACACAGCGGTGGGTTCCCTCGACCTCGCCTGCTCCGGCCTGCACTTCGCTGCTGCCGAGTTGGCACCGACGGCTGCAACCAGCGGGCGGGCCGACGCGGCTCTCGCCCGCTCCAGCCAGCCGATGAGCGTGCAGCCCAAGGCTGCCCCCAGCCAGCCCGCCACCGCCGCTCGGGACTCGCGCAGCCGCTGACCGCCCTTCCCGCCATGGACCGCGGCCTTCGCCCACTTGCGTTGGAGCGGGCCCTCCGCGGCGGCGCGATCACCCGCCAGCTACCCCACCGAAGGAGATCCCTGATAGACCCCGAACTGCCCACCACCATCGACGTCACACCGCGATACCTGGCGGGAAGCGACGGCACGCAGACCGTGCTCCAGCCGTTGACCGGCCAGGCCGGATGGCTGCACCACTACAACAGGGATCTCGACCAGGACCATGTCAGCAGCCCCGACATGCGGTTCCGCATCGGGCTGAACCAGCTCGACCCGGGGGCCTGGTGGCACATCGCCGCCGCCCGCGCGCCGCTCGGCCCTCCCCAGTGGCAGGCCGGGTTCGCCAAGGACACCCCGGAGGAGCTGATCGCGGCCGTCGCCGACCAACTCCGCTATGCCGAAGGCCAGATCGACTGGACCGGGGAGTCCCACCCCGCCCTGCGGGAGGGCGCGGCCAACCTACAAGAGGCGGCCGACCTTCTCCTCAGCGCGGGTTGGCGGGAATACGCCTCCGCAAACGGCGTCCGCCTGTTCGGGACGGCGGACGGACTCGCACGCGCCGAGATACGCACCCAGGCAGACCCGTTCGACCTCATGGGACGCTGCGCCCTCGCGATCGAGGCAGGCCCCGCCGATGCGGGCATCCCGTACTGGCAGGCCCTGTTCACCGCCGATACTCCCGCGCTGATCACCACCGCCTTCGTCCGCGCCGTCGTCGACACCGCACCGCTGCGAAGGGACGCGGAAGCGATGGACGATCACCTTCTGGCCCACCTGGGCTACCACCTCGACGAGAACGGCCTCGTGAAACCCCCGCCGCCGTACACCGAGGAGGACATCCGGCGCGTCACAGCCCACGTCGCATCCGGAGCCCTCGACTGGGCCGACCAGCATGCCGAGGAGATCTGGGAGGTGTGCGCCGACCGGGCGATCGCGGGCCAAGGGATCACCTTCCGGCAACTCCCCAAAGAAGAGGCAGAACTCGCCGCCGCCCTGGTCGTCGACCTGGTCATGGACGCGGCCCACCGCACCGAGGCGCTGGTCGGCCTGCCACCGACCGACACCGGACCGAGCTGGCGAGAGCCGGCGGCAGTTGAGATATCCACGGACCTCGCCTTGACCCGGCTGTGCTTCACCAACGCCGACCTCTACGCGGCGGCGACCGCCGCGTGCGAACGCCAAATCCTTTGGACGGAAGACCGATCGGCTGTCACCGAGGCCATGGACGACGAGCGCCTCCACAGCTCGGACACCGTCCTTTGGAAGGACCTCGACCCCACGACTCGTGAACAGGCCGACCAAGAGGTGCTCGACCTCTGCTCGACCCTGGCCTACCAGGCCCACACCCTGTTCACGCCGCAGCACCAGCCCAACCCCGCACCGCTCGTCGCCGTCGCCCCCCTCTACCTCGCCGGTCCCGGCCACAGCCCGGCCGCCGCCGCAGCGCCCCTCCACGCGGCCGGGTGGAGCCTGGTCGACCGCACCGCGCAGGCATCGCACTACTCCAGCCCGTGCGGCCGGCTACACGCCACCGCCTGGACAACGCCGAGCGGAACAGCCTGGAGCACCAGCTGCCACGAACTGCTCAGCGGATCCGAACGCTGGCGGGCCAACATCGACATGAACACCCCGCCGGAGATCACCGCCGCATTCCACACCGCGCTCGTCACCACCCTCACCGCCAGCCCAACGGAGCTGTTCGACCAGACCGCGGTGCCCGACACAGGCTTGGCCCCGCTCGCCGATGCCGGCTGGTTTCATGACGAGGTGCCCGGCCACATCGTGTGGACGGAGCCCGATGCGGCTGTGGCATCCGTCACCCGCACGACCGACCCCGGACTCCTGGCCGCGGGCGCCAGCACCAACTGGGTAATCAGCGGCGGCAGCCCGGAAACCGGTTCCCGCGCCGGCTGGTACGCCGAGCTGTCCGCCCACATACCCGCGCCGCTGCTGAGCGCCGTCACCACCGCGCTCACCAGCCCCGAACCGGTCGCACGCCTCGGCCGGCAGGTCCCCGCCGCCCACCTGCCGTTCCTCGACATCACCCCGCTCGCCGGGCCAGCCCCACTATCGGCCTGCGAGCCCTCGACACGCCCCGGCGCCACCCGCGCCCGCACCGCAGCCTCAACGCCGGCTGCCGTACACCGAGCGGCGGAAGCCGCCCCGCCGGGTAAGCGCCGCTGATCCGAGCAACCCCTGGCGCGTCGCCCCCGCTCCGCCGACCCGCACCCGGTGACCGAGCGCCGCCGCACCCCCACACCGCGCCTTCGCGGCCCCGGTACGCGCCCGCCCATGACACTGGAGGACAGATCCCCGAGCAGAACACCTCACGACCCGCGATCGAGGTCCTGCCCCGACGCCTGGCCGGACCGGGCCCGGCGGCGCAGGTATGGACCGGCCTTGCCGCACGTGGTTGGGTCACCATCGGTGCGGGCCCCACAGCTACCGGCTTGGCCAGTCCCGACCTCGACATCGTGCTCTCAGTATCCGCACGAAATGGCGAGAGCGTGTGGCAGATCAGCTGCCACCCCGAAAGCCCGCTGGGGCCGCCCCGCTGGACAGCCGCCCTTACGCGCAACACCCCCACTGAGATCGTCGCCGACACGCTGAACCATCTCGCGGAACTGGAGGAACGCGACCGCGACGCCGCGCTGTGGGGTCCGGCCAACCTGCGTGCACTCTTCGACTCCGTCGGCCGTGCCGGATGGACGGAGGCCGAGTACGACGGGCTGGTATGCGCCACCGCCCCCGAGATTGGGTCCGAGAGCCTGGAACTCGCACACATCCGCTCCGACGCCTGGCGGCCGGACGCGATGCCGGGCAACGCCTCGACCATCCTCACCGCCGGATGGCACGAACCCTTCGGGGACCAAGGCGACCACGTGTGGCGGGCCGAGTTCTCCCGGCACGCGCCGGCCCACCTCGTCACCGCCCTGCTGACGGCCGCCACCGCCCCGCTGCCCGCACTGCGCCACCCCGACGCGATACCGAGGGCGCACCGTGCGGCCCTGACCTGTTCCCGCCCGCTCGGCAGCGAAGCAGGGGCGCCATCGGTGCCGGCCTCCGTCGAACCGCCCACTGCCCTGGCCCAGATCAGCCACTGGCGGTGCACCGAGGATGGGGTGGGCGGCCTCGTTCTCCACAGTCCCTGCGGCCGGGTGAGCGTCGCCCACACACCGCAGGATCGGCTCAGCAGTGCTTGGGCCAGTAGCTGGACCTTCAGCGCGACCGGCGACGACGTCGCCCCCGAGGGAGGTGGGAATCAACTCGGCTCCTGGCGAGCCAGGTTCACCGCCCGCACCCCTGTGCCGGTGCTCGCCGCCGCCACCGCCGCTCTCGCCAGGGCCCTTGAGGACCTCGACAGTATCGAGGTCTGGTACGACTTCGAGACCAGTGCGGAGCCGAGTTTCACCGCGCACCGTCGCTACCGGCCCGACCCTGTGCCCGGCAGCCGCGACCCCGCTCTCGCCCACGCCCAACTGCGTCTGCTGGGTTGGGAGAAGACCGACGGCCACAGCGCGCGGTCGAGCAGCAGCCCTGGGGGCGTCGAGCTGTGGTCCGTCCACCGAGGCGAGCCCAGCTCGCTGGACCTGATCCCGCCGCCCGAAGCGTGGACCCTGGACGGCGGGCAACCACCGGAGCTTTGGACGGCGACCTTCGACCCCGGCACTCCGACGTTCCTTGTGGTCGCCGCCGCCCAGGAGGCGGCCCGCCTCGCCCAGCCCGCATCGGCCGGTCCGATAACGCAGCTCAGCCAGGTGGCCACTCGCTTTCAGGTCGCACACGCCACCTCGGTCAAGCCCCGTACAGCCGCCGACCCCGTCGTGCCCCCGACGACCGCGCTGACCGGGAGGCGCGGGCATCCCCGCTGACCCAACACCACACCCCGCCAGCCCACCGGAGACCGCCATTGCTCGTACACCCTCCACACCCGCGGGCAACCCGCTCGACATCTACCCCTACGGCCGCGCGGCAGCGCGAGAGGTCCTCGACGACGTCCATCGCCTGGCCGGCAGGTCACCCGCCGTCGACGTCCTCGTCTCATCAGCCGCGCACCACAACCGGGGCAACCCCAGCCTGGGCCACGTGGCCGCCGCCGACGCGGCCTTCCTCCTCGCCCGAGAGCTCGACCCCCGTACCGAGCACCCCCTCGACGGGCGGCTGCCCAACGCCCTGGCATGCCTGGACCAGGACCATGCCCACGGACCTCATCGGAACCGACCGCCTGCCCGCTGGAGGACAAGCGCGAACGCCCGCCCCGCCCGGCCGCGACGGCATCCGTGAGGCCCGTGACAAATCTGGTCGACGCCGAACCCAACCCTCCGTACCGGCTAAGGAGCCCATGACCACCGCTTCCCCCTCAACCAGCCACGGCTTCCTGACCCGCGACCTGAACCGGCTCGCGGAGCAGATCGACCAGTTGGCCAGCGCCCTGCCTCCAGCGTCGCGCGAAATCCAACCCAACGGACCTGCCATTCTGGTGGGGCACCTGGAACGTCTCAGCCTGCTGCACCAGAGCACCCTCCAGCACGTCGGCTTCCGCTCTGCCGCGGCCGATCCACGGCAGGAGCACACCCTCGCGCTGCTGGGATATGCCCGCGCTGCCGCCCACCTCGGTACCGCCCTGCGGGAGCTGAGCCGGGCACTGGAGACCACCGTCCACAGGAACCATCCGCCGCACCCGGCAGAGCCGGACCAACCTGCCGACGAAATACGCGACATGGTGATCGATGCCCGCGTGGCGCGGATGCTGTCCAGCGCGCGCCAGGCCTTGCGTGACGGCGCCTTGGACCTGCGCTTCGATGTCGCCGCCCTCACCCTTGCGCCGACAGCCCACCGAACAGTGTCTGCGCCGTTGGCCACCGCCCGCACCGCTGGGACGACTCCCGGCCGGGCGGACGCCGCCCACGAGCCGGCCAGCGCGGAGCGCCACCGACGGTAGCCGTGCCGGCATAGGACGGGCCGGGCCTCCAATGCCCTCAGCCGCCCGGCCCCCGCCAACCCGGCCGAAAGGCCGATAACACACGGCGGCGGGGATCGCCAACCCCCCGAGTAGGGCCGATGGTGATCCTCCGCTCGGCTCCGAGCCTCTCGCCGCCGCGCCGGACACCACCCCTGGACATCGGAGAACCCTCGCATGCACGTAGCGGTCGCCAGTACCGGCAACACGCTCCTGGAAGACGCCCTGCTCGCCGCCGGCCACCAGGTCAGCCTCCTGGTCCCGGCCGACACCGCCGAGCAGCGCCGCGCCCAGGCACCCGGTCTGGCGGTGTACCCGGTCAAGCGCTGGAACTCGTTCCGGGCCCTGCTGGGTACCAGCCTGGGCCTGCCCGGGACCTTCGACCAGATCGCCACGATCGACGAGCAGGCAGTCGTGGCCTGCGCCTACCTGCGGCAGCTCCAGAAACTGCCGGGCCTGACCGTCGCCGACGCCAGGGCCCACACCGACAAGCACCGGATGAAGAAGCGGCTGCGCGAAGCGGGACTGCCGGTCGCCGACCACGTCCTGGTCCGCCACAGCAGCCAGGTCCAGGCCGCCGGCGAACACCTGGGATGGCCGGTCGTCGTCAAACCGCGCCGGGCGGCGGGAACGGTCAACACCTTTGTCGTCACCTCGCCGGCGCACCTGCTCCGCTTGACCGCCGACGGCAGGTTCGACCGGCGGGTCCCGGACGACACCGGACGGTTCGGGGCCGGGGAGTTCCTGCTCTCCTTGAACGAGGGACCCGGCTTCATGGTCGAGCGGTACCTCGCCGTGCGCCGGGAACTCTTCGCCGACCTGTACCTGCACGAAGGGGAACTGGTCGCGGCCTATCCCGGGTACTACAGCAGCCCCCTGCTGGAGACCCTGGGCCACCACCAGTGGGACACCGTGATCCCGGCGGAGGACCCCGACGGGGCGGCCGCGGTCGCGCTGGCCCTGGAGGCGACGAAGGCCCTGGGCAGCGGCACGGGCGTCGCGCACTGCGAGATCCTGGAAACTGACGAGGGCCTGGTCGTGGGAGAGGTCGCCCACCGCCCCGGCGGAGGCGGGATCTGGCGCCTGTACGCGCGCCAGCACGGCCTCGACGTGCCCGCCGCCCTGGCCGCGCTCGCGGTCGGCCAACGCCCCCACATGCCGGTGCGGTCCGGCGCCCCCGTCCTGTCCAACCTGGTGCTGAACCCGCCCCCCGGCATCGTGCGGTCCATCGCCTCCGCCGAGGAACTCGCCGCGCTGCCGATGGTCCAGGAAACGAACCTGCACCTGGAGCCCGGCAGCCACGTCCCCGGCGGCTTCGGAACCCTGTCCCTGGCCGGGCACATCGCCTTCGCCTCCAGCGCCACCGTCGAGGTGGACCACGACGCGCAGACGATCTTGGAGGCCTTGGCCCTGGAGGTCACCGCGCCGTCCAAGCCTGCGGCGGGGTGCGTGCGATGACCACCACCGCCACCCCAGAACCACGCTGGTACCCGGATATCGCCCTGACCCCGGCTGCGGCCGAGGCCGGGCATCCGGGCCTGCACCGCGCGACCGCCGCTGCCTGGCAGCATGTCACCACCGAGCACATCACCGCCCACCGCCACCTGCACGTCCCGGCCCCCGGTCGAGCGCCCGAGCTCGTCTCCTTCTTCCTGACCACGCGCAGCCCGTACTGGAATGCGTGGGAGTCCACCACTGGCACCGGGCCGGTGTGGAACGGGCCGGTGGTGTATGCGCCCAGCCTGTACAGCGGCCACGGGGGTGCGGGCCTGGGATCGCCGCAGACGGCCGCCCTGACCATCGCCAACGGCATTGAGCAGGCCCGGCGTTGGGGAGCTTGCGCCCTAGTCATGCCGCACTTGACCGCGGCGCACACCGCAATCGCCAGGCAGGCCGCCGAGCCGGACGCCGACCTGTTCGCCAACCTCGGCTACACCGCCGCCGTCCGGCCGCGTGGTCTGGAAGAGCACCTGGCTGCCCTGCCGAACCGCAAGGCGGCCCGCGGCTTCGCCCGGGCCCACCGCCGGGCCACCGAGGCGGGACTGCGGCTGCGCGTTCTGCGCGGCGATGACCTCGCCGGGGCACTGCCCGCGTTCACCGCGCTGGCCCGGGACGTCGACGCGAAGCATTCGGCCGCCAAGGTCGGGGCTGACACCATCGCCGCGACCGCAGCAGCTCCCGGCTCCCTCCTTCTTGCCGCAGAACACGACGGCACCCTGGTCGGCGGCTTCCTGTCCGTGGAGTACGGCGGCTGCCTGTATTTGTCGACGGCGGGAATCGACTACACCCGGCTGCGGCAACTCCACACCTACGAGTGGCTGATGGGAACCGCTATCCAGTACGCAGCGGACCGGCAGCTGCACACCATCGACGCCGGCCGGTCCAACCACCTGGTGAAAGTCCGTTGGGGTTTCGCCGCGCACGAACTGCGGACCCTGGTGTACCTCACCGCCGCGGACCCGGGCCTGGCGGGCGCCCTGCGCCGCCTGGGCGACGGTCTTCGGGCCCACGCCCGCGACAGCGGAGCGCCGCTGTGACCGCTCCGCTGCCCAGTGAGCTGAACAGACCTGCCAGGCGGCCCGAACCGAACCGTGCCCATCGTGAACGGAGCCTCCTTGCCCGTCTCAGACGCGGACCTCCACCATCTCCCACATACCCTGCGGGACCTCAACGTCTCCACGAACGGCGGCCACCAGCCGCCGCAGCGCACACGTGAGCTGCTGGACCTGCTCTTCGAGGACGCCGGCCTCCTCGGCCAGGTGCAGGGCCTGCTCGTCGGCGTTGCCCAGCACGTCGGCACCGCGAACATGCAAGAGCGCACCGAGTCCGGACGGGCATTGCGCGAAGGACTGGCGCAGACGGCTGACCACGTCGCGGACCTGCACAGCGAATACCGGCGGCCAGCGGACCGCTTTTCGCGCCCTGCCCGTCCAACGTGAGCAGATGCAAGCCGCGGCATACACCGCCGGGGCAACTCCCCGCCCCCGCGCCGCAGCAACACATGCGGGCACATCCGCAGCCCTGCCCCGCGTCTACCGGAGGTGACCTGGTGATCATCCCGAGCATGGGGCGCATGTGGGACGCCGAAGTCCTCATCGCCGCAGCCCTCCAGATCCGCGAAGACCATGATCCGCCACGGATCGTCGCCGCCTGGTGCGAGCCGTGCCCCCAGCCAATCGGCCGTGACAGTGCGGCGGTTGCCCGCCTTGCCCGCGAGGTCGAAGAACCACTGCGGACCTTCAACCACCCCCGCACCCCCAGCAGTCGGCCGATCTGGCACTGCCAACTGCGCGCCGACCCAAGGGACCGGCCGTTGTCCGACACCCAATGGGCCGACTTGGCACACGAGATCGTCAACGTCACCGGCATAGCCCCCACCACGGACCCCGATGGATGCCCGTGGATCGCGATCCGCACCAGCGGACACAAGCTGCAGGTCATCGCCCCCCTCCTGCGCCGCGACGGCCGCCCGCCCCGAATGCACAACGCCCCCGCCCGGGCGGCGGCCCTGTGCCAAACCCTGACCGACCACCGGCCACGCTTCTGGGCCGACCGAGGCAGCCCTCACCCAGTCTCCCGACCAACTACCACCGGCGCCTCGATGACACCCTCCGGAGGCATCAACCGCAGCCGCTAGGCAGTGTCGTCAAAGTGATCTTCGATAGTGGATCACCTGGACACCTCTCCCGCAGGTGCGCCGTACGGCGCCCCGGCCGGACGACGGCCGCGCGCGTACCACCACCGCCCGCCCGCAGCCCTCGACCCGCACCCCCGCCCCTGCCGCCCCGCCCACACGACGGCCAAGCACGCGCCGCCGCTGAGTTTGAGGAGCAGTCCGTATGACCACCGCTGCCCCCAGCCACATCCGCGGGCGAGCCGACTTCGACGACTTCGGTGGCATCTGGCACTCGGAACGACGTTGACCGATCGGGGATGGGTGTAGCTCCCCTCGGGGGACGGGTTGAGCTGGGAGAACGCCCTTCTGGGTGATGGTGGCGTGGTCGGGTCTCTACCGTGTGGGTGGAGGAGGCGA
>Ga0302314_10000855_pt1 | contig 56546 bp, 48 predicted proteins | sample III_Palsa_N2_3_FD_200533 | JGI IMG/M metagenome (GOLD analysis project Ga0302314, IMG submission 200533) | Peat permafrost microbial communities from Stordalen Mire near Abisko, Sweden - III_Palsa_N2_3 | ecosystem: Environmental > Terrestrial > Soil > Palsa > Peat permafrost | place: Sweden...
GCCCGCCAGCACGCCGCCGGCCGCGCCGATGGCGCCGCCCGCGGCCGCGCCGACACCGGCGTCGCGCGCGCCGGCTTCAGGGGCGGTGGTGTCGTGCGGCTCGCGCAGGTGGGCGCCCTGCGGTTCGCGCCGCACGCTGTCGCCCTGGGTGGTGTCGTCCTTGTGCGAGACGAGGCTGATGTCGCCGTGCGGCACGCCCACGCGCTCCAGCTCGATGACGGCGTGCTGGGCGTCGGAGAAGGTGTCGAACAGGCGGGTGACGATCTGAGTCATGGGGAAACCTTTCGCCGAAGCTCTCGGCTGGTTGGGGGATCTGCGGGGGGGGCCGGGCAGGGCGGGTCGGCGCTATTGCGCGGCGACCGTGCCTTTGTAGTCGAGCGCGACCTTCACGCTCGCGCCGTCCTTCATCGCCTGGGCCTGCCACAGGCCGTCGCCGTCCAGCATCAGGCCGGTGACGCCGGTGTAGCCGGCCTTTTCGATGCGGCCCTTGGCCTGGCCCTTGGTGAACGAGTTGTGGCCCTTGGCCAGCGAGACGTTGCTGGGGTCGTTGGCGGACTTGACCGCTGGGTTCGCCATGGCGGACGGGTCGGCGGCGGGTTGCGACTGCGCGAGCGCCACAGAAGCCGAGCCTGTCGCCAGCAGGGCCGAGAGGGTCAGAATTGAGATTAGTTTCATTGTTTTCTCCTGAACAGCCAGCGTAACCCCGCGAGGCCGCGAAGGTTCCTGTCAGGATGGGCGTAAATACCGTATTGCGGCGCACAAAATATTTAGTTCGGCCGCGAAGGAACCTTAACGGTGGCCCGCGTTACATGCCGCTACAAGCAAAGCTTCAGATCGAGCGCGCGCGGCGGACCGCTCGCCAACGGCCGCCCTTCGGTGACTCATGGTGGGAGGGTTCTTGGAGGCCTGGCCGAGAATCGAACTCGGGTACACGGATTTGCAGTCCGTTGCGTAACCACTCCGCCACCAGGCCGCCGGGAGCGCGCGTGAGCTAACAGAAGGCGCCGCGCTCGGCAAGGAAAGCGCCGGGCCGGCAATAGCGCCGGGCGCATTGCCTGAGGATTAAGGCGCGCCCTATAAGCCAACTCCCTTCGGCGAACTTCAGCGGGCGGCGTCATGAGCAGCGATTTTGGGGCCCAGCGGGCGACCATGGTGGAGAGCCAGGTGCGTGTCGCCGACGTCACCGACTATGCGATCCAGGACGCCATGCGCCAGGTCGCCCGAGAGGCGCTGCTGCCGCCCGCGACTGCCTATCTGGCCTACGCCGATGTGGAGGTGGCCTACGCGCCGGGGCGCTGGCTGCTGAAGCCGCGCGATGTGGCCAAGCTGCTGCAGGCCGTGCGGCCCAGGGCCGGCGAGCGGGCGCTGGCGATCGCCGCGCCTTATGCGGCGGCGGTGATGGCGGCGATGGGGCTGGAGGTGACGCGGCTCGACGACGGCGATCTCGCGGCGCCCGCGCCGAGCGTCGGCTACGATGTCATCGTCTGCGAAGGCGCGGTCACCGGCGTGCCGCCGGCGTGGTGCGAGGCCCTGGCGCCAGGCGGGCGGCTGGGCGTGGTCGAGCGCCACGGCCAGGTCGGCCGCGCCGAGCTCTACCTGCGCTCCGAACGCGACGTCGGCCACCGCGACCTGTTCGACTGCGTCCCGCCGCTGATGGCCGGCTTCGAGCCGGCGGCGGCGTTCACGTTCTAACTCACCGTGCGGGAAGGGCGGGGGCGCGGGTACGTGCTGTGCGCTCGGGGAAAGGCGGAGCAGCCGCCATCAGCCCAAGCGAAACACGAAGCTCACGAAGGAAGAGAACGACACCAAAGGGCGCTACGCGCCCAACCAATCCCCACGAACCGTTGACGACTTCCAGCGCGCCTTCGTGTCCTTCGTGTCCTTCGTGTCAAATCCTTCAAACCTCTCGGCATCACCGGCCGACACCGAGCCTGCACCCCCACCCCTGACCCCTCCCCGCAAGGGTCCCGCAGGGGGGAGGGGAACCGAGCACATGACGAAAGCTTAAGTGGGCCGGCGGCGGCCGCGCGGCCTATAGCCCTGACCGGAAGTTGCGGGCCATCGGGGATTTCAGGTCATGGGCGCGATTCGTCGAGCGGTCGCGGCCGGAAGCCTCGCTGCTTTACTGCTGGGCAGCGCGGCCTCGGCCGAGACTCTCGGCGACGCCATCGCGCTGGCCTACCAGACCAACCCCACCTTGCAGGCCGAGCGCGCCCAGCTGCGCGCCACCGACGAGGAATATGTGCAGGCCGAGGCCGGCCTTCGCCCCAGCGTCACCGGCGCCGGCTCCTACACCTATGAGAAGGAGCAGGTGGGCGAGACCGGCACGCCCAGTTTCAACGCCGCCGGAAGCGGCAGCAGCGGCACGATCACCGTCACCCAGCCGCTCTACACCGGCGGCCTCGCCTCGGCGAAGATCGACGCCGCCCACGCCGACATCCTGGCCGAGCGCGAGAACCTGCGCCGCACCGAGATCGGCGTGCTGCAAAGCGTGATCGGCGCCTACGCCGACGTGCGCCGCGACGCCGCCCAGCTGGCGATCTCGCAGGACAATGTGAACGTGCTGGCCCGCCAGCTCGAAGAGACCAGCGCCCGCTTCGACGCCGGCCAGCTCACCCGCACCGACACCGCCCAGAGCGAGGCGCGGCTGGCGCTGGCCCGCTCACAGCTGGCCACGGCGCAGTCGGTGCTGGCGCAGGCGCGCGCCGCCTACGCCGCGGTGGTGGGGCAGAACCCGGGCGAGCTCGCGCCCGAGCCGCCGATCGCGCCGCTGCTGCCGCCCACCGTCGATGCGGCCTTCGACGCGGCCGAGGCGAACAACCCGCAAATCCGCCAGGCCGATGACGCCGAACTGGCCAGCGCCGCGCGCCTGGCGGAGGCCAAGGCGCAGTCACGGCCCACCGTGTCGGTCAGCGGGCAATATGGCTACGTCGGCGAGCAGGAGGGCATCTCGGGCGGGTTCAACTCGGCCGTCGGCGTGTTCGAGTCCGAACTCGGCGGCAGCGTGACGGCGAACCTGACCGTGCCGATCTTCACTGGCGGGCTGAATTCCTCGCTGATCCGCCAGGCCGCCGAGCAGGACAATGTGAACCGGATCAACGTCGAGAGCGCGCGCCGCCAGGTGCTGCAGGCGATCTCGCAGGCCTGGAACCAGCTGCTGGGCGCCAGGGCCAACCTGGTCTCCGACGAGGAACAGGTGAAGTCGGACGCCGTGGCGTTCGACGGCGTGACCCAGGAGCAGAAGGTGGGCCTGCGCACGGTGCTCGACGTGCTCAACGCCCAGCAGGAGCTGGAGACCTCGCAGCTGCAGCTCGTGGGCGCGCGGCACGACGAATACGTCGCCGCCGCCGCCGTGCTCGCCGCCGCCGGCGCACTCGACGCCAGGTCACTGTCGCCCGATACGCCGAGCTACGATCCCAAGGCCAACTTCGACAAGGTGCGCCACGCGCCGGGCGCCGTGCCTTGGGAGGGCGCGGTGCACGCCATCGACCGCCTGGGCGCCCCCGCGCCGGCCCCGGCGCCACCGCCGGTCGAGCCGGGCGAGGTGCTGGAAACCGCGACTCCTTGAAGCTGCGGCAAAACGGCGAAATTGCAGGATCGGCGGTTCGCGCGTAGCCTTGCCGCGAAGGGATTCTCCCTCAGGGTTTTACTGATGTCGGAACAAGCCGCCCCGGAACCAACGATGGAGGAGATTCTCGCCTCCATCCGACGCATCATCTCCGAAGACGACGCGCCGGCCGCCGAGGCCGAAGCCGCGCCGGCGCCGGAACCGGAGCCCATCGCGCGGGCCATCGCGCCGGAGCCCGAACCCGAGCCTGAGCCGGCCGAGGACGTGCTGGAGCTGACCCACCGGGTCGAACCGACGCCCACCGCGAGCGTTGGCGACCTCGACGTCTACACCAAGGCCGAACCGGAGCCAGAACCCGTGCCAGCACCCAAACCCTCGCCGGACCTGGTCGCCGTCCGCGCGGGCGACGACGACGAAGAACTCGTGGGCGAATCCACCGCCTTCGCCGCCGCCAGCGCCTTCAGCAACCTCTCCGCCTCGATCCCGCTGCCGGCCGCCGGCCGCACGCTCGAAGACCTGACCCGCGAGCTGCTGCGGCCGCTGCTGAAGGCCTGGCTCGAGGAAAACCTGCCCCGCATCGTCGAGGCAAAGGTCGCCGAGGAAGTCGAGCGCATCTCCCGCACCCGAGTACGCTAGCGACGCCATCCCTCCCCATCATGGGGAGGGAAATCGATGCGAGGCATCGATGGGTGGGGCTGTCTGGCCAAGAACGTTGACGCTCCGGCGTTCCCCACCCGATCGCTGCGCGATCTGCCCTCCCCATGAAGGGGAGGGAGGCCATATAAGCTAGCCCCCATGCTCGATAAGAACTTCGATCCCCGGTCCGTTGAATCGCGCCTCTACGCTCAGTGGGAGGCGTCGGGCGTCTTCGCGCCCAAGGACGATCCCGAGGCGACGCCCTACACGATCGTCATCCCGCCGCCGAACGTCACCGGCTCGCTGCACATCGGCCACGCGCTGAACAACACGTTGCAAGATGTGCTGATCCGCTTCGAGCGCATGCGCGGCAAGGCGGCGCTGTGGCTTCCGGGGACCGACCACGCCGGCATCGCCACCCAGATGATGGTCGAGAAGCAACTGGCCGAGAGCGGCAACATCGGCCGCCGCGATCTCGGACGAGAGCCGTTCCTGGAGAAGGTCTGGGAGTGGAAGGCCAGGTACGGCGGCACGATCGTGCGCCAGCTGCGCCGGCTGGGCGCCTCGTGCGACTGGTCGCGCGAGCGTTTCACCCTAGATGACGGGCTCTCGGCGGCGGTGCGCAAGGTGTTCGTCACCCTGCACAAACAGGGCCTGCTTTACCGCGACAAGCGCCTGGTGAACTGGCACCCGGAGCTGCAGACCGCCGTCTCCGACCTCGAAGTCGCCAACGTCGAGGTCACCGGCAGCATGTGGCGCTTCCGCTACCCGATCGAGGGCGAGCCGGGGCGCTTCATCGTCGTCGCCACCACCCGCCCGGAGACCATGGTCGGCGACACCGCCGTCGCCGTGCATCCGGGCGACGAGCGCTATGCGGATCTGGTCGGCAAACAGGTGCGCCTGCCGCTGGTCGGCCGCCTGATCCCGATCATCGCCGACGACTACGCCGACCCCGAGAAGGGCACCGGCGCGGTGAAGATCACCCCGGCGCACGACTTCAACGACTTCCGCGTCGGCCAGCGCCACGGCCTGGAAGCGATCAACATCCTGACGCCGGACGCCAAGCTGAACGAGAACGCGCCGGCGCCCTATCGCGGGCTCGACCGCTTCGCCGCCCGCAAGCTGATCGTCGCCGACATGGAGGCGCTCGGCCTGCTCGACGGCGTCGACGCCAACAAGATGATGATCCCCTACGACGAGAAGTCGAAGCTGGTGGTCATCGAGCCCTACCTGACCGACCAGTGGTACGTCGACGCCAAGACCCTGGCTCGGCCGGCGATCCGGGCGGTGGAGGAGGGGCGCACGGTCTTCGAGCCGAAGACCTGGGAGCGCACCTATTTCGACTGGCTACGCAACATCGAGCCCTGGTGCGTCTCGCGCCAGCTGTGGTGGGGCCACCGCATCCCGGCCTGGTACGGCCCCGACGGCGCGATCTTCGTCGAGGAGACCGAGGCCGAGGCGCTGGCCGCCGCGCACGCCCACTACGGCAAGGCGACGACGCTGACCCAGGACGAAGACGTGCTCGACACCTGGTTTTCGTCCGGCCTCTGGCCGTTCTCGACGCTGGGCTGGCCGAAAAAAACCAGCGATCTCGAGCGGTTCTACCCAACCGGCGATCTGGTCACGAGCTTCGACATCATCTTCTTCTGGGTCGCCCGGATGATGATGCTGGGCCTGCATTTCATGGGCGAGGTCCCGTTCCGCCGCGTGGTCATCAACGCCCTGATCCGCGACGAGCACGGGCAGAAGATGTCCAAGACCAAGGGCAATGTGGTCGACCCGCTGGAGCTGATCGACGAGTACGGCGCCGACGCCCTGCGCTTCACCGTGACCGCGATGTCGGGCCAGGTGCGCGACATCCGGATGTCGCGGCAACGCCTTGAGGGTTATCGCAATTTCGGCACCAAGCTGTGGAACGCCGCGCGCTTCTGCCAGATGAATGGCTGCGAACGCGTCGAGGGCTTCGACCCGGCCAGCGTCAAGCACGTGCAGAATCGCTGGATCCGTGGCGAGGCGCTGAAGACCGCCCGCGCCGTCACCGCGGCATTGGAGACGGCGCAGATGGAGGAGGCGGCGAACCAGCTCTACCGCTTCATCTGGAACGTGTTCTGTGACTGGCGCCTCGAGCTGGCCAAGCCGCTGCTCGCCGCCGGTGGCGAGGCCGCGGCCGAGACGCGCGCGATGACGGCCTGGACGCTCGACGTGATCCTGAAGCTGCTGCACCCGATCATGCCGTTCATGACCGAGGATCTGTGGGAGAAGACCGCCAGCGCCGGGCCGCCGCGCGACTCGATGCTGATCGTCGCCCCTTGGCCCGACCTGCCGGACAGCTTCGCCGACGAGGCCGCCGCAGGGGAGATCGCGCTGGTGATCGCCGCCATCACCGAGGGCCGCTCGGTGCGCTCCGAGCTGAATGTGCCGGTGTCGGCCAAGCCGCCGCTGCTGGTGACCGAAGCCGGCCCGCGCGAGCGCCGCATCCTCGCCGAGAACGCCGAGGCGATCCGCCAGATGCTGCGCATCAGCGAGATCCGCTTCGATGCGGCAGAGACCGGCGCGGTGCCGTTCCTGGCCGAGGGCGCCTCGTTCGCCCTGCCGGTCGCCGAGTTCATCGACCTCGCCGCCGAGAAGACCCGCCTGGCCAAGGACGTCGCGGCCCTCGTTGGCGACATCGATCGCACCGCCAAGAAACTCGCCAACGCGGACTTCGTCGCCCGCGCACCGGAAGAGGTGGTGGAAGAGAATCGCGAGCGGCTTGCGGAGGCCGAGGCGGCCAAGGCGCGGCTGGAAGCGGCGCTGCAGCGGCTGGAGGCGGTAGGCTAGCGCAGCGATGCCCGCGCCTCGGCGCGGAAGTCGTAGAAGGCTTCCAGGTCGCCGGCGCAGTCCGGCCAGTTGCCCGAGCGAACCCAGTAGTCGCAAAGACCGAGCCGCGCGCAGAGCGCCACGAAGCGCCGGTCTTGCCGCAGGGCGCGCCAGCCCTGATCGAACAGCAGGTTGAGGCTGATATCGTCGCCGAGCATCCGCGCGCCTGGACGGCGCAGGAAACCGAAGTCCGCGCGCCCGATCAGGTCGTAGGCCGCGTCGGCCAGCCCGTCGGCGCCCAAGGCGCCCAGCGCTCGCAGGCTGACGGCGCCGGATGCCCGCAGCTGGCGCTCGCCATAAGCGACCACGGCGTCCGAGTCTGCCTGGGTCCAACGCCGCAGCTTGCGCCCGCTTCTCAGCAGCGTGTCGACGTAGCCGGCGTAGAGGCCGTGGTCGCCGCCGCGGGCGCCCAGCGCGTCGGCTCGCGCCCAGTCTCGCGCCTCGATCGCCTTGCCGAGCGCTGTCGAAAGGATGAAGCCGTCGTTGGGCCACCGGTTCAAGGCGGCGTCGAAGGCGGCGTTCGAGGCGGTCCAGTCCCCGACCGTACCCAGCATCGCGGCGTGCCAGCCGGCGGCGACGGTCAGTAGCGGGTCGAGTTCGAACGCTCGCGCCGCGCAGGCGAGCGCGGTCCGGCTGCAGCCGGTGATCGCCCAGAAGCCGCTGGCGAAGGTGATCACCGCCGGGTCGCCTGCGCCGCTCGCCAGCGCTCTGGCGAGACGCGCCTCCATCTCAGACATCGATCCGCTGATCGGTGCGAGCGTCGCCAGGGCTAGGTGCGCGGCGGCGTCGTCAGGGTCGAGCCGGAGCGCGGCGGCGGCCGCGGCGAGAGCCTCGGTGCGCCGCGCGTCCGCCAGGTCGGTCGACGCCCACTTGGCCTCGTTGGCGCAGGACCACGCCAAGTCCGCCCAGGCCCGGGCGAACTCCGGGGCGCGGGCGACCACCTCACGCAGGATGGGCAGGTCGAAGCTGTAGCGTTCCGGCGAACTCTGGCGGGCCTTCAGGTAGAGGTCATAGACCGCCGGATCGATCCGGCCGCGGCGGGCGGCGAGGGCGAACGCCGCCTCCAGGCCCGCGGCCACAGCCGACGCGATCTCGTCCTGCAGCGCGAACACGTCGGACAGGTCGCGCTCGAAGCGGTCGGACCAGAGCGTGGTCTGCCCAGCGGTTTCGACCAGCTCGGCCGAGATGCGCACCCGCTGGCCGCTGCGGCGCACCGAGCCGTCCAGCAAGTGGGTCGCGCCCAGCGACTGGCCGACCTGGACCGGCCGCTTGTCGGCGCCGCGGAACTGAAAGCTGGAGGCGCGGCCAATCACCCTGAGGTCGGTGGCGCGGGCGACGGTCTGTTGGATCTCCTCGGAAACGCCGTCGGAGAACCAGGCCATGTCCGAGCCTTCGCTCAGGTCGTCGAACGCCAGCACCGCCAGCACCGGCCGTCCGTCCGCGGCGACGGGCGCAATGACGAGCGCCGGCGGCTTTGTCGCCAGCCGGTAGCCGACCTTGGTGATAGTCTCGATCTCGAGCGCGCCGTCCCCGATCTCGCGGGCGAGGCGGCGCAAGCGGCTGATCACGCGGTTGATCGCATCGTCCCCGACCACGACGCCGTCCCAGCAGGTCATCACCAGGTCGTCGCGCGAGAGAATCTGGCCGTCGGCGCGGATCAGGGTCGCCAGCACCTGCATCACCCGCGGTTCCAGCAGGACCTCGCGGCCGTCGTCGTGGACCACGCGGCGCAGCGCAGGCGTTATGGTGACGGCGCCGAGGCGTGCGGGCGGCGTCTGCGACAGCACCATGCGACCAAGCTGAGCAGCGGCGTCGGCCAAGGTGCGCGATCCCCATCCCGTGTAGGGGACGTAGCAGGCCGACGCGCAAATGACGACGCCCCGAATTGCTTCGGGGCGCCGCGGCTCGAGGCTGAAGGTTTGGGGCCATGCCTCGGCCGGGCCCCGGCGACGGCTACCGCCCGGCCATCACCACACTGGCGGTGGGACGGTGCGCCAGGGCCGAGACTTGCGGCGCTTGCACGGTGTCGACGGCCGTGCTGACCGCATCCGCCTTGCAGTGGTCATAGAGCGAGGTCTCAGCTATGTCGCGGCGGTCGGGCGCGCCGCCGCAGGCCCGCGTCGCGGCCGCATTGATCCGGGCCAGCAGCGTCGCCGCGCCAGTGCGGCTGTTGAGGTCGAGATCGGTGTAGCTGACTTTGATGGACACGACGGCCGTGTCCGAGTCTTGCGGGGCGGCCAGCGCCGGGACCGCGGCGGCGCTGAGGGCGAGCGACAGCAGCGATGCGGCCAGAGCGCAGGCGCGGGTCGAGGTTTGGCTGAAGCGGGTCATATCGAGTTCCTTCGGCTTGTCCCGGCCGGTGGTGTGCGGCGGGGCGTTGTTGATGCGCGAAGGAAGCGCCCTGGCGGCCGCACCCGAAAGGACGGCCGACTGACGATCAGCTGATGAAGGACTGATGGAGAATCAACGCAGTGACTCCCGCAAGAACGCCTCGGCGCGGGCCATGTAGGCCCCGCGGGGCTCGAAGCTGACGGATTCGCAATAGCCGACGCCGGTCAGCGCCCGGCCGAGCGGGGCGCCGTTCGCGCCAGGCGCCCGGTCGACCAGGGCGACACTCACCGGCACTTCGCTGGGCGTGCCGAGATCGCCGGTGATGAAGCTGCCGTCCAGGTGCCAGGGCGCGGCCGAGATGACGACGTCGAACGGCGCGCCGGCGCTGCCCGGCTGGTTGGTCGCCGTGTAGCTCCAAGTGGTCGGCTGGATCACCTGGTTCAGGGTCGGGATGAACTGGCCGATCGCCACCCCGCCCAGGATCGGCGCCGCGTTCCAGGCATCGCCGGCGCGGCGAAGGTAGAAGCCGTAGGGGACCAGATTGTTGACGCTCAGAGGGCCTTTCTGGAACGCCGCGGCGGTGAAGGAGTCGCCGTTGGCGAAGTTGAATTCGCACCAGGACCAGCCATTGAAGCCCGGCGCCGTCGGCGGTCCCGGTTCCGGCACGGGCGGGACCATCAGCTGGTGGTCGAGCCAGGCGCCGCCGGTAGCCTCATAGGTCTGACCGCCCACCGTCACCCGCCCGAGCGCCTTCAGCTGCGGCCAGCTGTAGTAGATGCCGGGAATGCCGGGGGTGATGCCCGCATCGCCCTGCAGGAAGAAGGCTCTGGCCGCCGGCATGTCGGTGAAGAGTTGGAGATCGAGGGTGATATTGTCCCCATCGTCGACGCTCACATGCAGGGGCAGCACGTTGACGCTGCCGCTCTGAGAATCGGGCCCGACGGCGTACTCGAACGGCTCGCCCGGGAAGGCCACATGCCCGCCCAGTACGGACCACTGTGTGTTGGGCGTGCGGCGGGTGATCGAACTGCCGTCGGGGCCGCAGACCACAACGGTCACCGCGTTCCAGAGCACCTGGCATTCCTCGTCGGTCCAGCCGGCCTTGGCCTGCGCCGCCTCGGAGAGCAGGCGCAACCGCTCCATCGACTGCAGGATGGCGATCCGCACCGGTCCCTTCGGGCCTTGGGCGTCGAGGTGCGCGCTGAGCCAATACCACTCCGAGCCGGATTTCAGGTGCATCCGGTGGTCCTGTGGGAACCGCACGGAGGTCGGGGCAGGGGCCTGGCCCCAGCTCTGGGCGTCGCCGAGCATGGTGTAGAGCACCGCCGCCTGGCGGGCGGTGCTCACCTTGGCGGCCGCCTCGCGCATCAGCGCCCAGACGTCCGGCGCCTGCTGCAGGTAGCTAGGGATCTCGTCCAGCCAGGCGGTGAGCGCCTCGCCCGGTGTCATCTTCGCCATGGCCTAAGCCCCTCGAATGCAGCTCCCGCACCCATCTGTGGAACGGGCTCACCGTCAAGCTGTAGAGAATTCGCCGGCGCGGAAATCCGGTTCGCCCCCTTGGCGCCGGCCGCTTCCCTATGCTTGTTCAAGACCGTCCCTTGTCGAGAAAGCCCGCGTTCCATGAGTGAAACCTCCAAGCCCTGGCCGGCGATGTCGATCGCCGAAGCCAACCGCATCATCACCGCGCCCGGCATGCCGTGCGAGATGGAAGAGCTGGTGATCCGCGGCGTGCCGACCCGGGTGTGGAAGAACCTGCCGCCCTCGCTGCGGTCGGTCGCGGAGGCGTCGCGGGCGCACGGCGAGAAGATCTTCCTGGTGCACGAGGACGAGCGGATCAGCTTCGAGGGCTTCTTTCGCGCCGTGGCGACCTTCGCCCACGAACTGGCGACCGTCGGCGTCGTCAAGGGCGACCGGGTCGCGATCGTCATGCGCAACATCCCCGAGTGGCCGGTCGCCTTCTACGCCGCCGCCGCCCTGGGCGCGATCCTGACCCCGCTGAACGCCTGGTGGACCGGCCCCGAGCTCGAATACGGCCTGGTCGACTCCGGGGCCAAGATCGCCATCGTCGACGCCGAGCGGCTGGAACGGATCAACGAGCACCTGCCCAACTGCCCCGACCTGAAGCGCGTCTATGTCGCCCGCTCCCACGACGAGATCGCCAATCCGCTGATCGCCAAGCTGGAGCCGATCATCGGCGATCCTAACACCTGGAAAGATCTGCCGGACCGTCCGCTGCCCGCGGTTGAGATCCTGCCCGAGGATGACGCCACCATCTTCTACACCTCCGGCACCACCGGAAAGCCGAAGGGCGCGCTGGCCACCCAGCGCAACATCAACTCCAACATCATGGCCGCCGCCAGCGCCGCCCAGCGGTCGTTCCTGCGCCGGGGCGAGACGCCGCCGGCGCCCGATCCGAACGCACCGCAGCGCTCGATGCTGCTCTCGGTGCCGTTCTTCCACGCCACCGGCTGTTTTGCGGTGTTGAACCCGATTCTGTTCGCCGGCGGCAAGCTGGTGATGATGCGCCGGTGGGACCCGGTGCGCGCCTTCGAGCTGATCGAGCGCGAGAAAATCCAGGCCGCCGGCGGCGTGCCGACCATCGCCTGGCAGCTGATCGAGCATCCGTTGCGCAAGAACTACGACCTCTCTTCGCTGGAGAGCGTGGCCTATGGCGGCGCGCCCTCGGCGCCCGAGCTGGTGCGCAAGATCAAGGAAACCTTCCCTAAGAGCGCCGCCGGCAACGGCTGGGGCATGACCGAGACCTCCGCCACCGCCACCAGCAATGGCGCCGAAGACTATGAACACCGCCCCGACAGCTGCGGTCCCGCCGTGCCCGTCACCGACCTGAAGATTATGACCGTCGAGGGCGACCGCGAGCTGCCGATCGGCGAGGTGGGCGAGCTCTGGTGCAAGGGCCCGCAGGTGGTGAAGGGCTACTGGAACAAGCCCGAGGCCACGGCGCAGACCTTCGTCGACGGCTGGGTCAAGACCGGCGACCTCGCGCGGCTCGACGAGGAAGGCTTCTGCTTCATCATCGACCGGGCCAAGGACATGCTGATCCGGGGCGGAGAGAACATCTACTGCATCGAAGTCGAGAACGTCCTCTACGACCACCCGGCGATCATGGACGCGGCCCTGGTCGGCATCCCGCACAAGACCCTGGGCGAGGAGCCCGGCGCGGTGGTCACCCTGAAGCCGGGCGCCGAGGCGACCGAGGCCGAACTGCGCGCCTTCGTCGCCGAGCGCCTGGCGGCGTTCAAGGTGCCGGTGAAGATCCTGTTCTGGCGCGAAACCCTGCCGCGCAATCCCCAGGGCAAGATACTGAAGAACGAGCTGAAGAAGCTGTTCGAGACGTCATAGCTTCGCGGCGCGGGCGGGGTGCTCGTATACATGGGTCCGTACCAGCCTGGAGGGGGCGATGCCTACAGTCACCAGTCGAACCTTTCGCGACGGCGACGGCGAAGCCGTGCGGCTGCCGAAGGACGTAGCCTATGGCGCTGAGATCGACGTAACGATCGTTCGCTCTGGCGATATCGTTACGATCTATCCCGTTTCTCCGGCGCGGAGGTCCATCGCCGAGATGCTCAAGCGTCTCTATGAACTGCCAGGACCTGACGAGATTGAAGTGAGAGATGCGGATGTGGCCCCGGATCGCGCGGGGTCGGAAAGCTCGTGTACATGAACGTCGCTCACTTCAATCACGTCCCGGGACTGGAGGTGACTGGGTGGTAATCGCACACAGGCCGGTGCAGGTCGCCGCGGCCTTGGCCTTCTTCATGTTGGCGTCACAAGCCCGGCCTTCGGCGGCGGCCGAGCCGAGCCTCGATCGCTACTACTCCAAGACCTACAACACCTGCATGGACACAGCCGGCGGCTCGACGATGCCGATGAAGGATTGCATCGGCGATGAATACGCCGCCTGGGACAAGTCGCTGAACCAGACCTACCAGGCCCTGATGGCGACTCGCAGCGACGCCACGAAGATCCAGCTGCGTGATGACGAACGGGCCTGGCTGCGGCGCACCGAAATCAAGTGCGCCGCCGCCGGCGACGACGATGCGGGCGGCTCGCTGCAAACGGTCGATATCGACCAGTGCAATCTCGATGAGCGGGTCAAGCGCACGCTCTATCTGCGCGGCCTGCACTAGCGCGCGTTAGCCGTGTGTCACGAAGCTATCCTCGTCACCCCGGCCGCAGCGTAGCGAAGAGCCGGGGCCGGACGGGCCGCTTCCAAGACGACATCCAGCTAGGCGACGGCCCGTCCGGCCCCGGATCTACGCGCTGCGCGCTCCGTCCGGGGTGACGAAGCCGGGGAGCAGATTCCCACAGGTTCCGTGATGCGCTAAGTCCGGTCAGCTCCGTCCGCTGGGACGCCAGACGCCGTCCGGGTCCTGGCAGACTTCGAACTCGTGCGGGCCGCCGTCGTAATCTTCGCTGACCCAGTGGCAGGCGTCGCCGTGCGTCTCGATGCGGGGCGGGTACGCCAGACATCGCACCGAGTTCGCGCCGGCCGCGTGGCCCACCACGGCGCCGGTCGTGCCCCCGACCACCGCGCCGGCCGCGCGGTTGCGCGGCGCGAGCGCCGCGCCGAACAGGCCGCCGAACAGCGCGCCGATGAAGGTGCCGTGTGTGGCCGAAGCCTGCTTTTGCTGTTGGCATAGATCGCCGCTCCAGGACTCAGCCGGCGGCTGAGCCAGGGTTGGCTGAGCGGTCAGCAGGAGCGCGCCGATCAGGATCGCGCGGGTGACGGCGGCCTTTATCATCGAGTCTGATAGCTCCTTGCGCCGAATGACCCTTGACCGGCCCCGCCTTTCTCCAGATGGCCCACCCTATGGTGAGGCCAAGGCGCAGGACCGATCACAAAGCGACGGCGAGACCTGAAACGCGCGAGCTTCGCATTGGAAGCATCGGCGCGCAGGGAGATGCGATGGCGCCAGGTCCGGTGTTCGTCGACGGCGCGCTGCCGGGCGAGCTGATCCGCGCCAGCGTCGCGGGAGATCGTGGCGAACTTATCGAGGTGATGGAGCCCAACCCCGACCGCGTGACGCCGCCGTGCCCCCATTTCCGCGAGTGCGGCGGCTGCGCGCTCCAGCACTGGCGGCACGCGCCCTACGTCGCCTGGAAGGTCGAGCAGATCCGCCTCGCCCTCGGCCGCGAGCGGATCGAGACCGAGATCCTGGCGCCGTTCGTCGCCGCGCCGGGCTCGCGCCGCCGCCTGGCGCTGCATGCGCGGCAAGACGGGAACGCGGCCCTGATCGGTTTCAAGAGCCGCCGGTCGTGGCGCCTGGCGCCGATTGAGGTCTGCACGATCGCCGATCCACGGCTGGTCGTGGCCTTTCCGGCATTCCGCCGCCTCGCCGCGCCGCTGTTCGAGCAGCCGAAATCCGCGCCGACCCTCCACGTCACCCTGACCGAGACCGGGATCGATATCGACATCACCGGCGTCGAGCGGCGCACCGGCGCGCTGTCGGCCGACGCCAGAGCCCGCGTCGCCGAGGCCGCCGCCGAAGCCGACTTCGCCCGCGTCACCCTGGGTGGCGAGACCCTCTACCAGTCCCGTGCGCCGATCATCCGGATGGGACGGGCGATGGTCGCGCTTCCTCCGGGCGGGTTTTTGCAGGCGGTCGCCGAGGCTGAAACCGCCATGACTGCGTTCGTGGGACAGGCGCTCACGGGCGCGAAGTCGATCGCCGATCTCTACTGCGGCGTGGGGGCCTTCGCGTTGCGCCTGGCCGAGGACGCCGCCATCTCCGCCTACGATGTCGCCGCGCCCGCTATCGCCGCGTTGAAATCCGCTCAGGGCGCCGCGCCGGGGCTGAAGCCGATCGCCGCCGAGGTCCGCGATCTGGCGCGCCGCCCGGTGCTGGCGGCCGAGCTGAAGCGGATTGACGCCGCCGTGGTCGATCCGCCCCGCGCCGGCGCCGCCGAGCAGCATCGCGAGTTGGCGAAGTCTAACCTGCCGCGGGTCGCCAGCGTGTCGTGCAATCCGGCGACTTTCGCCCGCGACGCCCGAATTCTGACCGATGCAGGCTTGACCCTGGTTCGTGTCCTGCCGGTCGACCAATTCCTCTGGTCACCCCATGTAGAGCTGGTGGGCGTGTTCGAGAGGAAGGCCGGTTGACCGAAGCGTCGCCTGAAACCAAGACCCCTGAAACCAAGTCGGGGCGCCGCCGCGCGTTCACCGGCGACACCCGCGCCTACGCCGCCCGCGCCGCCGCCAAGGCGATCTGGTGGGGCGCTGCGGGCGTCGCCGCGCGGGCTATCACCCGGCCGACTGACGTGAAGCCGACGGACTTCGCGCCATCGGCCGAGCCGCCGCCAGTCGGCTTCGTGCGCCGCGCCTGGTTGCAGGCGTTCGAGAAGGAGGCCGCCGATGTCGCGGCCGGGCTCTACCCGGCGATGGACGATCGGCCCGCCGACCCGGTAGCCGCAATCCGCCGCACCGCCGACTTCATCACCGACGCCATGGCGGTCGAGGCGCGCCGGCGACGCGGCGACGCGGCCGAAGTGCGGGCCGAAGCGCCGGCCAGCTATCCGGCCTACTATCGCCAGAACTTCCACTTCCAGAGCGGTGGCTGGTTCACCGCCGACAGCGCGGGTCGCTACGAGGTGCAGGTCGAGGCGCTGTTCGCCGGGACGGCGGGCGCGATGCGCCGACGCGCGCTGTCGCTATTGGCCAGGGCCTGGAAAACGCGCGACCACCGCGGCCTGGCCGTGCTCGACCTCGCTTGCGGCGCAGGCGGCTTCCTCGGCGACCTTAGCTTGGCCTTTCCCCGCGCCCGGATGCTCGGGCTCGATCTATCGCCGGCCTACCTCGGCCACGCCCGCGCCGTCGCGCCAAGCGCCGCCCTCATCCAGGGCAAGGCCGAGCAACTGCCGTTCGCCGACGCCAGCCTGGACGCCGTCACCAGCGTCTACCTGTTCCACGAACTGCCGCCGAAGGTGCGCACCGCCGCCGCCGCCGAGATCGCCCGAGTCCTGAAGCCCGGTAGCCTGTTCGCCTTCGCCGACTCGATCCAGCCGATCGATGAACCGCGCCTCGGCCGCCTGCTGGAGGCCTTCCCCGCCTATTTCCACGAACCCTACTACGCCACCTACGCGAGCGCCGACCTGGACCACCTGTTCGGCGCGGTGGGGCTCAGGCGCCGTGACGCGGACACGGCGTTTCTCACGAAGGCGGTGTTGTTCCAGAAGGCTTGAGGTCGGCGCTTTCCTTCGCGGCGATCTAGCGCCTGTTCCCCAACTCTCGGTCACGGCCGGGCGTCAGTCCCGGCTGCCCAAGCCCACCGTCCGAGCCGTGGCCGCGCTCGGCGCGGCCACCCACAGTTTCGCGTGCTTAGGTCGCCGGGACGAGCCCGGCGATGACCGACATTGGGGTCGTGGTTCCATTCGGCTCAGTAACAAAGCGGTCATGGCCGGGTCGATCAGGGCGGCGACGATCGCATAGCCGTCGCGCTCGAACCCCGCAGCCGTTTCGGCGAAGCTGATGGCGTCAGGCCGGGGCGCCGGCCTTGCGGCACTCGGCGTCCATCTGCTGGAAATGCTCCACCGCCTCTGCCCGCGCCGCCCCAGCGTCCGGCTCGGCTGGCGGCACGGGGAAGGGGGCGGTGGCGACCCTTGCGCCGCCCTCCAGCGTCCGGTGCACGGGGCATTTGTCGGCGATCTCGAACAGGCGGGCGGTCTGCTCGGCGTCAAGCGGACCTTCGAGTCCGATCTGGCGGGCGAAGGTGTCGGGCGGAACCTGGCCGGCGATCTTGTCGTGGCGCACGGCGATGCGCGTCCGCTGCAACGGCCAGCCCTTACGCTCGGCGTAGAGTCTCAGCGTCATCGAGGTGCAGGCCCCCAACCCGGCGGAGACCAGCTCGTAGGGACCAAGGCCTGAGCCCAGCCCGCCGACATCCTCCGGCTCGTCGGCGAACAGGCGGCTGCCGTGCGCTGTGATCTGCACCTGGAACTTGCCGGCGCCGGTCTCTTCCACCAGCACCGCGCCGTCCGGGGTCTCGGCGGCTGTGTCGGTCGCCATCGGCAGGTATCGGCCAGCCCAGGCGGCGATCACCGTCGCGGCGTAGTCGGCGTCTTCGCCCTTGGTCAGCAGATGGTCGGCGTCGTCCAGCGAGATGAAGCTCTTCGGGTGCTTGGCGGCGAGGAAAATCTTCGAGGCGTTGTCGATCCCAACGATCTTGTCGACCGGCGAATGCAGCACCAGCAGGGCGCGGCGCAGGTGGGCGACGCGGTCAGGCAGGTCGTGCGTCCGCGCGTCGTCGACGAAGTCGCGTCCGATCGTGAACGGCCGCCCGCCGATCTTCACCTCCGCCGCGCCATCGGCCTCGACGCGGCTCAGCCCGTCGCCGAGCTGCCGCAGCACGTGCGAGACCTCGGCCGGGGCGCCGATGGTCGCCACCGCCTTGACCGAGCCGATCTCGCTCGCCGCCGCCAGCACCGCTGCGCCGCCGAAGCTGTGGCCGATCAGCAGGGCAGGGGCGTGACCCAGGCTCGCCATGTGCGCCGCCGCCGCGATCAGGTCGTCGACATTGGCCGAAAAGCCGCCGAGGTCGCCCTCGCTCTCGCCCAGTCCCGTAAAGTCGAACCTCAGCACGCCGACGCCCAGCCCAGCCAGCGCCCGGCTGATCCGCACCGCGGCCTTGGCGGTCTTGTCGCAGGTGAAGCAGTGGGCGAACAGCCCGTAGGCGCGCGCCTGCCCGCCCGGCCGATCGAGCCTGGCGGCGAGTTTCTGGCCCCTGGCGTTGAGAAACTCGATCTTTTCCGTACGCATGGGCTGTTCTCCCGCTTCGTCGCCCATCATAGCTTGGGTCCAAGACTAGGAGGAAACAGCATGGCTTCCAAAATCGCCTCTGACCCGAGGATCGATCCGCGCCTCAAGGCGATGTTCGGCACCTGGCCCGATCTGCCCAATCCGGGCGACGCCAAGGATCGCGAGCAGCTGCTGGCCGAGGTGAACACCCCCGAAGCCAAGGCGCGCTTCGCGCAGCAGAAGCTGATGTTCGACGCGATCGACACCGAGGAGGTCGCCTCGTTCAAGGGTCTCGAAATCCGCACCGAGACCTTCACGTCCCAGCCCGATGGCAACCGGGTCAACATCCAGTTCATCCGGCCGGAGGGCGGCGCGACGCTGCCGTGCGTCTATTACATCCACGGCGGTGGCATGCAGAGCATGTCGGCCTACGACGGCATGTACCGCGCCTGGGGCCGCATCATCGCCGCCCAGGGCGTCGCGGTGGCCATGGTCGACTTCCGCAACGCGCTGCAGGCCTCGTCCGCGCCCGAAGTCGAGCCCTATCCGGCCGGGCTCAACGACTGCGTCGCCGGCCTGAAGTGGGTCGCGGCCAACCACGCGGCGCTGGGCATCGACCCGGCGCGGATCGTGATCGCCGGCGAGAGCGGCGGCGGCAACCTGACGCTCGCCACTGGGCTGAAGCTGAAGCGCGATGGCGATCTGGGCCTGATCACGGGCCTTTACGCGCTCTGCCCCTACATCGCCGGGACCTGGCCGGACGACCGCTACGTCTCGTCGACCGAGAACAACGGCATCCTGCTCGACCTGCACAACAACCGCGGCGCCATGGCCTACGGCATCGAGGCCATCGCGGCGAAGGACCCGCTGGCCTGGCCGGGCTTCGCCACCCTCGACGATGTGAAGGGCCTGCCGCCCACGGTGATCAGCGTCAACGAGTGCGACCCGCTGCGCGACGAGGGCATCCACTTCTACCGGCTGCTGCTGCAGGCAGGGGTCCCGGCGCGCTGCCGCCAGGTGATGGGCACGATCCACGGCACCGAGATCTTCGCCGTCGCCTGCCCGGACATCAGCCGCGACACCGCCAGCGACCTGGCGAACTTTGCGAGACGGTAGTTCCTACAGCACCGCCGGTCGCACGTAGCGATCCAGCGTGACGATGTCGCCGGCCCAGGTCTCCTCGGTCACCGTGCCGACGCGGACAAAGCCGTTGCGCAGCGCCACGCCTTGCGAGGCGAAATTGTCCGCGGCGATGTCGGCCTCGATCGTCGCGACGCCATCGATCTTCGCCGCCTCGGCGCACAGCAGCGCCAGCCCACGGCTGGCGTAGCCTTGGCCGCGGAAGGCCGGGTAGAGCCAGTACGACACGTGGGCGGTGTCCGCATGCCGCCGCTGCAGCTCACAGCCGCCCATCAGCACGCCCGAGCGACCGCGCATCGCGTAGGCGAACTGCGGTCCGCCGGCCGCGCGCATGGCCATCCAGCGCGCCATGGCGCCGCGGATCTGCTCCAGCGACGCCTTCTCCTTACCGTCGAACCGGCGAACCATCTCCATGTCCTCGCCGGCATGGTGCGCCTCGGCGTCCTCCAGTGTGTGGGCGTCCAGCACAATCACGCCGTCGCCCATCGTCGGCGGCAGCGGCATGGGGAAGAAGTCGTGGGCCATGGCGTCTTCTCGGATCGGCTGGACCCCGCGTCAACGGCGGTTGCCGGTTGACGAGGGCCGCGCGACGCCGTTTTGGTAGAAACGCGAACGCCCGCAGAGGCGTCCGCGAATTGAGAGGAAGCCATGGCCGCCAAGACATTTCCCGTGGAAGCAAGCCACATCCTGATGTTCGCCCGCTCCGTCGGCGACGACAACAAGGTCTATTCGGACCCCGACTACGCCAAGACCACCGAGGCCGGCGGCATCATCGCCCCGCCGACGTTCCCGCAGGCGAGCGCCCAGTTCGACCCCGACTACTTCCTGCGCCCGAAAGTCGGCCAGCCGTGGTTCGGCTCCGGCAAGAACCCGACCGGCGTCGTCCGCGAAGCTGGCGGCGGCGGTGGGGGAGGCGGTGGTGGCGGCCTGCACGCCGAACAGCATTTCGAATATCACCGCCATTTGAAGCCCGGCGACGTGCTCACCGCGACCAACCTGCCCGGTAAGACCTGGGAGAAGGAAGGCCGCCGCTCCGGCAAGCTGATCTTCTCCGAGAACGTCACCGAATATCGCGACCAGCACGGCGAGCTGGTGATCACCGCTCGCGGCGTCGGAGTCCGGACCGAGCGCCCGGTCGACCAGTCCGCCGACCAGAAGACGGAGGCTTGAGGAACATGGCTCTCAGCGCCAGCAAATTGAAAGTGGGCGAGACCCACACCGCCCGTCTGGTCGACGACCTGAAGCGCACCCAGATCGTTCAGTACGCGGGGTCTTCGGGCGACTACAATCCGCTGCACACGGACGAAATTTTCACCACCAAGGTGGCCGGTTATCCGTCGGTGTTCGCCCACGGCATGCTGACCATGGGCATGACCGGCAAGATGCTGACCGACTATGTCGGCGACGCACGGCTGACCAAGTACGGCGTGCGTTTCACCAGCCAGGTCTGGCCGGGCGATACGCTCGACTCCACCGCGACGGTGAAGGAGATCAAGGACGAGGGCGGCGTAAAGCTGGTCGACCTCGACGTCTCCACCAAGAACCAGAACGGTGTCGAAGTGCTGAGCGGCTACGCCCAGGCGCGGATCGACGCTTAAGGGTTCTAGCCCTTCCCCTCGATGGGGAAGGGTTGGGATGCGGTGGAAGCGCCGGCGAGGATGGGTAAGCTGAACAGGCGCCGGCGCCTTCTGTCGCCCTTCCGGACGGACCGCGGATCCACCCCACCACCGGCCCCGCCCCATTGAGGGGCGGGGAGCGGAGCGCAGTGGAGGAGGAGGCGGTCATGTATCCAGGCGCCTGGGCGCGGCTGAAGCCAGAACTCCCCGCCGTCGTCATGGCGGCCACCGGCGAGACGATCACCTACGGCGAACTCGAGCGGCGCAGCAACCGCCTGGCCCACTACCTGCGCGGCCAGGGGCTCGCCCGCCTGGATCACTACTCCGTCTTCATGGAAAACCACATCCGCTACGTCGAGGCGTGCGCGGCCGGCGAGCGGTCGGGACTCTATTACACCTGCATCAATTCCTACCTGCAGCCTGATGAGGTCGCTTACCTGCTGCAGAACAGCCGCTCGCGGGTGTTGATCACCTCGATGGCCAAGCTGGAGATCGCCCGCCAGGCGGTGGCTGCTGCGCCGGGCGTCGAGCGTTGCCTCGTCGTCGACGGACCGGGCGACGGCGGCCGCTTCGTCAACCTCGACGCGGCGCTGGCGGGGATGCCAGATACACCGATCACGGATGAATACCTCGGCACGGCGATGCTTTACTCGTCGGGCACCACGGGCCGCCCAAAGGGGATCATCCGGCCGTTGCCCGAGTGCTTGCCGGTGCAGGGCATGCCGCTGTTAAGCTTCCTGGCCGGGCTGTGGCGCTACCGCGAAGGCATGGTCTACCTCTCGCCGGCGCCGCTCTATCACTCGGCGCCCCAGGCCGCGGTTGGCCTGACCATCCGCGCCGGCGGCACGGCGGTGATCATGGAGCATTTCGATCCGGAGGCGTTCCTGGCCCTGGTCGAGCGCCACAGGATCACCCACGTCCAGCTCGTCCCGACCATGTTCTCGCGTATGCTGAAGTTGCCGGACGCGGACCGCCTTGCCAACGACCTGTCATCGCTGGAGATCGCCATCCACGCCGCCGCGCCGTGCCCGATCCCGGTGAAGCGGCAGATGATCGAATGGTGGGGACCGATCATCCAGGAATACTACGGCGCCACCGAGGGCCTCGGCTTCACCGCCTGCGACAGCGCCGAATGGCTCGCCCATCCGGGCACGGTCGGGCAGGTGGTGCTGGGCGACCTGCACATCCTGGACGAGGAGATGAACCCGACGCCCAAAGGCGAGCCAGGCACGATCTGGTTCAAGACCGCCTCGCCGTTCGAATATTTCCACGATCCCGAAAAGACCCGCGAGGCCCGCTCGGCCGACGGAAGCATGAGCACGGTCGGCGACGTCGGCTACCTCGACGACGGCGGCTATCTGCACCTCACCGACCGCCGCACCTTCATGATCATCTCCGGCGGGGTGAACATCTATCCGCAGGAATGCGAGAACCTGCTGATCACCCACCCCAAGGTCGCCGACGCCGCCGTGTTCGGCGTGCCGAACGAGGACCTTGGCGAGGAGGTCAAGGCGGTGGTGCAGCCCATGCCGGGCGTTGCGGCTGACGCGTCGCTGGAAGTCGAACTGATCGGCTTCTGCCGCGCGCACCTGGCCCACATGAAGTGCCCACGTTCGATCGACTTTGCCGACGAGCTGCCGCGCCTGCCGACCGGCAAACTCTACAAGCGCCTGCTGCGCGACCGTTATTGGGGCAATCGCAACACGCGGATCGTCTGACCAAAACCCCGGCGCTAAGCCGCATCGGTGAGACGTCCTCACGTTGCCGTCGGAGGCTCAGTTCCCCTCCCCCTTGCGGGCCCGCAAGGGGGAGGGGTCAGGGGTGGGGTGCAAACTGGATGCTGGACCAGAAAGCTCAAGGGGACAGAGTGCAGATACCGAGCTGACACCCCCATCCCCGACCCCTCCCCGCAAGGGGGAAGGGAGGTGGTGCTCAACCCCCCGAGGTTTGGAACCGACCCTAAGATAGGAACCGCGTCTTTCCCATGCCCTTCAGCGCACCGTCGGCGTGCTGCGTCGGCGCGGGGCTGGCGGCCATCGCCGGCGCGTCCATCACTTCCTTGAACGCCACCCGGAACTTGCCCATTTCCTCGGGCGTGCCCACGGTCACCCGCACCGCGTTGGGCCACGCCGGCCAGATGCGGCCGATGTAGACCTTCTTGTCCTTCAGGGCGGTGATCACGCCGTGGCCGTCGCGGCCGGTGTCGATCATGAAGCAGTTGCTGTGCGACACGCCGATCGGCTTGTAGCCGGCGGCTTGCAGCCAGGCGATGGTTTCGCGGCGGGTGTCGGCGATCCATTTCTTGCGGGTCGGCACCAGGTCCGGCTCGTCGAGCGAGGCGTTGGCGGCGGCGAGCGCCGTCACCGGCATCATGTTCTGCAGGTAGGGCTGCAGCTTTTCCAGCAGGTCCGGCCGGGCGATCGCCACGCCGCAGCGGATGCCGGCCATGCCGTACACCTTGGAGAAGGTGCGCAGCACGATCAGGTCCTTGCCGGCGGCGACCTGGTCAAGCACGTCGTCTTCGTCCGAGAGATGGATATAGGCTTCATCGACCAGCAGGATCGAGCCGGCCGGCTTATTGGCCAGCGCCCAGAGGATCTGCTCGCGCGGCGTGATGGTGCCGGTCGGGTTGTTCGGGTTGCAGATGTAGATCACGCCGGCGTTGGGGTCGGCGGCGACCATCGCCTTCACGTCGTGGGCGAAGTCGGAGGTCAGCGCCACCTTGTGGATCGCCGCGCCCGAAACCGCGGCGGCGGCCATCGGCGACTCGTACGACGGGTCGGCGGTTACCAGCCCCTTGGTGGGCGAGGTGAAGGCCAGCACGGTGTAGTGCAGCGGCTCGGACGAGCCGGCGTAGATCGCGATGTTCTCCGCCTTCAGGCCGTGCTGCGTCGCGAACTTCTCGGTGAACTTGTCCATCAGGTCGAGCTTGTCGTAGCGGCCGCCGAGCGGGCCGATGTCGGCGATCGCCTGGCAGGCGGCCTTGGACGGGCCGAGCGGATTTTCGTTGGCGTTGATCAGCACCGCGTCGGCCGGCACGTCGGTGAGCCGACCGTGCTGCAGCGCGTGGGCGAGCGTCGCCTCGCTGACGATCGGGGCGGCGGCTGCGAGCGCGGCGCCCCACATGAAGGTGCGGCGTCCAACCTTCGGCAGGTCTTCCCCGACCTTCGGCAGGTCTTCCTTGGTGTCAGTCATGAGGGTTCCTCGTTCATCGCGCTGGCGACGAGTCGGATGGGCCCGCCGCTGAAACTGAGGAGACCCACTATTGCCAAATCCTCGCCGGCGGCAACAGAACTCCGCGAATACTCAACGTGAGCGCCCCAGGCGCCTAACTCTCGCGCAGCCTGATGGCGCCAGTCTGGTGTTCACCGACCGTTCGCCACATTTCAGCCATAAATGAAAGCCGGCGTCGACGCCTCAGGCGATCTCCAGCCCGTCCATGCCGCCTTCGCGCCAGCCGCGGATCAGCTCGAAGAACTTGACCGGCCCTGGACCGTAGAGTCCTGCGAACAGGCCATCGTCGCCGCCGGCGCGGCCTTCGCCGTTGTAATAGCCCGGCGTGCAGGCCTGGCGGAACTCCAGGTTCAGCCGGGCGGTGTCGACGATAGTCTGCACCCAGCCCGCTTCCGCCTCCGCCGTCGGTTCGACTGTGGCTGCCTGGCGCAGCTTCGCCTCGCCGATCACGTGGGCGATGTGGTGCGCCTGCTCGTCGAGCAGGTGCGGGAAGTTGGGCGTCAGCGTGCTCTGGTTGACGCCCATGTGGAAACAGTTGGGGAAGCCGTGGCTCATGAAGCCGTGCAGGGTGCGCAGCCCGTTGCCCCAATGGTCGCTCAGCGTCAGCCTATCGCGGCCGACGATCTCGAACCCGGCGCGCCGCGTGTACGATGTGCCGACTTCGAAGCCGGTGGCGAAGATGACGCAGTCGACCTCGTACTCCACGCCGCCCACGACCAGACTGGTCTCCGTCACCCGCTCCACGCCCTTGCCGCCGGTGTCGACCAGGGCGACGTTCTCGCGGTTGAAGGTCGGCAGATAGTCGTCGTTGAAGGTCGGCCGCTTGCAGAACTGGCGGTACCAGGGCTTCAGCGCCTCGGCGGTCTCGGCGTCGCTGACCAGCGAGTCCACGCGGGCGCGGACCTGGTTCATCTTGCGGAAGTCGGCCACTTCCATGGCGGCGACGGCTTCTTCCATCGTCATCGGCTGGCCGCCCCGCGTGGCGGCGATGGAGATCAAGTTGCGGATGATGTCGGTCCAGCCGTCGCTGACCAGATCCTCGTCCTGCGTGCCGCCCGAGACCAGCACGTTGAAGTTCTCCATCCGGCGCTTCTGCCAGCCGGGCGTGAGCGAGGCCTTCCACGCATCATCGGTCGGCTTGTTGCCGCGCAGATCGACCGACGAGGGCGTACGCTGGAACACGTAGAGCTGCTTGGCGGCCTTGCCGAGGTGCGGCACGCACTGGATCGCCGTCGCCCCGGTGCCGATCACGGCGATGCGCTTATCGGCCAGCCGGTCGAGGTTCCCGGCCGAGCTGCCGCCAGTGTAGGCGTAGTCCCAGCGGCTGGTGTGGAACGAGTGTCCCTTGAACGTCTCGATACCGGGGATGCCGGGCAGTTTCGGACGGTTCAGCGGGCCGTTCGACATTACCACGTAGTGGGCGCGGATCGCATCGTCGCGGCTGGTCTCGACCAGCCAGCGCTTCTCGCCCTCCAGCCAGGTGATCTGGCGGATCTCGGTCTGGAAGCAGGCGTCCTTGTATAGGTCGAAGTGCTCGCCGATCCGCCGGCTGTGCTCGCGGATTTCCTGGGCGAAGCTGTACTTCTCCTTCGGCACGTAGCCGGTCTCTTCCAGCAGTGGCAGGTAGATGTAGCTTTCGATGTCGCACTGCGCGCCCGGATAGCGGTTCCAGTACCAGGTGCCGCCGAAGTCGCCGCCCTTTTCCATGATGCGAATCTTCTCGACGCCGATTTCGCGTAGCCGCGCCGCTGTGAGCAGGCCGCCGAAGCCGCCGCCGATCACCAGCACATCGACCTCGTCGGTCAGCGGCGCGCGAACGATCGGCGCCTCGATGTAGGGGTCGTCGATGTAGTGGCCGAAGTCGCCCGCGACCTCGACATACTGCGCGTTGGCGTCGGCGCGCAGGCGCTTGTCGCGCTCGAGCCGGTACTTCTCACGCAGGGTGTCGGGATCGAAATCGAGCTCGATGTCAGCGGTGTCGAGGGGCATTGAGGCGCATCTCCGGACGTTTCTGGCCTGAGTGAACGCCATTCACCAGACCGAGGCAAGGCGCGCTGCGCGCGTTACCCAGCGTCCGGTCAGGACACATTCAGATGAAGTGCTCCGAGGTCCGCAGCCGCCGGATCTCCTGCGCGGCGTACATCGCCCGCCAGATCAGCCGCACGAAGAACAGCATGGCGACCAGCAGCAAGCCGTTCTGGCCGGCGACGGTGGCGCTGTCGTCACCGCCGGTCAGCACGTGCGCCATAGTGGCGAGCAGCACCGAGATCACGAACACGCAGCACGCCAGCAGGATCACCGCCGAGACCCAGCTGCGGGTCTTGAGCAACACGGCGGCGGCGCAAATCACGGTCGCGGCGAAGGCGATCTGCCCCAGCACGATCCAGTTCTGGCCGAAGTTCTGATAGATCGGCCACGACACCGACAGCTCGTGCCGCACCGCCGAGACCGCCAGGGCGCCGAGCGGGGCCAGGCCTACCAGCAGCAGCGACCAAGCGGTCCAGCTCATCACCTCTCGCGCCTGGCGCTCGGAGGTGATGGCGCCCCACCAGATGTAGGTTTCTTCGCGAAGATCGATCGATGTCCAGGCCACGGGCGACGTACCTTTTTGCGACGCTGAAGGCTGGGCCTGCAGCGTTCGCGCCACCAAGTAGGGTTTTGTTAACCAAACCCGGTCCGTGGCCGTCAGACAAGCGCGCGCAACTCGCAGGCGTTTGGAAAAATCCGTCAGCTGGGGGAGAAGGCGGCGTGGCGCCGGCCGCGCCTTAGTCGAACACGCGGCCCGTGGCGGAGGCGACCGTGAGCACGCGGTAGATCGCGGCCGGCGGGGTCATGGTGACGGGCCAGATCAGCGCCTGGCCGATCGCCGAGATGGCGAGGTAGGCCAGCGCCGTCGGGGTGACGATCTGGGCCACCGTGCTCAGGTCCGACTGCAGCGTCGAGCCCACCGCGCCGATGCCGCCGCCGACGATGCCCACGACGGCGACGGAAATCGCGAAGGTCAGCACCACCACGACGACGCTCAGCGCGAAGGCGATGACATAGGTCCCCAGCAGCGGCCAGAACCGTCCCTTGGTCATCGCCCAGGCAGCGCGAAGATCGATGCGCCGGGTCATGAACGTCATCGGCGAGGCCAGCGACAGGCGCACGGCGCAGAAGATGAAGGCGCAGAACAAGATCGGCAGCAGCAACGCGATCCCCAGCGCGAACGCCACGGCCTCGCCGACCACCACGGCGATCACGACGATCAGCACGATCGCCACCAGGGCGAAAGCGAGATACGCCGCCAACGCCAGCGCCGCGACCATCGCGAAGAGTCCGAGCTGCCGCAGTTCGTCCGTCGCCAGCCGCAGATAGCCGAAGCGGCTCTCCTGCGGGCGCAGCACGGCCCGGTTCATGGCGGCGTAGAGCACCGCGTTCATCACCAGCCCGCCGGCCAGGATCACCAGATAGGTTGGCGCGACTTGGCGGACGAGGGCGAAAACCGCGGTCGGATCCTGCGATGCGGGCGCCTGCAGGCCGATTTGCGCGAGCTTGCCGAAGGCCGAGCCGGCGGAGACCGCGATGAAGAGGTTGAACGCCAGCGAAACCACGAACTGAAGCACAGCCCAGATGCCGACGGCCCAGGGCCGCTGCGCGACCACCCGAAACCCGGAAAACGCCGCGTCCGACGCCGAAAACTCCGCCACTCTGTCTCCTTGACCTACCGGCGCCAGCATTGGGACGAATCCGGCGCCGCTGGCAAGGATGCCGAGAGAGAGCCGAGCCGAACACGGTCTTGCGGGTTGTCCCCGCCACGGCGATGCCTCACTATTGGGGGGTGCAGCGGGAAGCGCAGATGACCGGATACGCCAGCCGACGACGCCTCGTTGAGAGGCGCTATTGAGCGGCGAGCCGGATCAGTTCGATCTCGACGGAGCGGTGCTGCGCCGCTCCGAAACCGAGCTGCGCGCGTTCATGGAAGCGCTCGCGGTCCGATTGGAAGGCGCGATGCCGGGACGGGTCGAGGTCGAGCGCAAGCGCGACGGGCTGCTGTCGCAGAGCAAGCATGTCGCCAAGATCGCGGTGAAGGGCGAGCGCGCGGTCTATGAGCTGACCCGCGACCGCACGGGCCTCGTCGCGACGCGAAACAAGCTGGTGCACGGCGTCAGTATCAGTTCCAGCTCGATCTCGGCCCGCGACTGGCTGGCCGATATCCGGGCCGAATTGCAGGCCTTGGCCGAGCAGGCGGGGTCGACCAGCGATGCCCTGCACGGCTTCCTCTGATCAACGGACGCGAACAATGGCTTGGCCGTTCAAAAGCGCCGGCAAGGGCGCCAAACCAGACCCCGCCGCCGTCAGGGCGGCGATGGACGCCGCCGCGGCCAGGGGCGTGGCCTGGGAAGCAGCGCTGAACGCCAAGAAGCTTCCGGAATTCGTTGAACAGCGCCTCGCGGCCGCCGCCGCCGGCAAGACGCCCTGGCTCGCGACGATGACGCCGGCGGAGCTGCTGCTGGTGCGCTCGCACGGTCTTCGCCCGCTGGCGACCGTCACCGGCACCTGCTGGTTCCAGTACGGTCGCAGCTGGACCGAGGGCCACGCCGAAGGCTGGCGCACGGCGCTGCATCGACTGAAGGCCGAGGCGCTGGCCTGCGGCGCCAACGCGGTGGTGGACGTGAAGATGCGCACCGCGCCCAGCGGCCTCAGCGCCAGCATGGACTACACCCTGATCGGCACTGCGGTGCGGCTGGAGCGGATCGGCCCCAGCACCAATCCGGTCGTCGCCACCACGCCGGCGCTCGAATTCGTGCGCCTGCTCGAAGCCGACGTCGTCCCGACCGGGATCGCGATCGGCGCCTACTACGACTGGATGACCGACTACGGCGGCGCGGCCCGCACCATGATGTTCGCCGGCAATCAGCCGCTGCAGCAGCTGGGCGCGTTCTGGGAGAATGCCCGCCGCCACGCGCACCAGGAGCTGCGTCAGGACGCGGCCCGCCACGGCAACGGCGTCTTGGCCCACACCCAGTTCGGCCAGCTGATCCGCGTCGAGCAGGAGAGGTCGCCCGACCGCTATCTCGGCCGGCACATCGTCATCGGCACGGTGGTCGACCGCCGGCCCGGGCAGACCATTCCGCACCCGATCGAAAGCGTGGTCGACATGCGCGACGAGCTGTCGCCGCTGAACCGCACCGAAGCCAAGTCCAACAACGCCTACTCCTCCAACGAAACGGAAGGCGCGATCTGATGAGCGCGACGAACGACATCCCGGCCCACGCCCTTGAGCGGCTGAAGGGGCTGCGCAGCCAGGGCCACCCCGGCGGCGTCTTCACATCGGACTTCTCGGTCAACGAGTTTCTGCTGGTGCGCAAGGCGGGCTTCGAGCCGGTCGGCCTCTGCGTCGGCTCCTGCATCTACCATGTCGGGATTCAGTACGGCAGCTGGAACAAGAACCAGGAGATGTCGGTGCTGTCGCAGGCGATGTACCACGCCCGCGAACTGGCCATGAGCCGGATGCGCGAGGAGGCGTCGGACATGGGCGCCGACGGCGTGGTCGGCGTGCGGCTGACGGTGAAACGGCTGGAGTGGGACGCCAACGTGCTGGAGTTTGTCGCCATCGGCACCGGCGTGGTGCATGCGGCCGGCCACACGACCTTCAAAGGGCCGAAGGGCCAGCCGTTCACCTCCGACCTGACCGGCCAGGACTTCTGGACCCTGCTGCTGGCCGGCTATCGGCCGCTGGAGATGGTGATGGGCAGCTGTGTCTATCACGTCGCCCACCGCGGCATGTTCCAGGCGATGGGCACCATCGGCCAGAACGTCGAGCTGACCAACTTCTCGCAGGCGCTCTACGACGCCCGCGAAATCGCCATGGAGCGGATGCAGGCCGAGGCGATCGAGGCCAGCGCCGAGGGCGTGGTCGGCGTCGACCTGCACGAAGGCAGCCACAACTGGCAGCCGCACGTGATCGAGTTCTTCGCCGTCGGCACCGCCGTCACCCCGATCGACACCGAGCGCGACGCCTCGACCATCCCGGACCCGCAGCTGGTGCTGTCGGTCAACAGCTGAGCGGAGCCAGCAAGATGAGCATTCTCGGACGCGTGGCCGACCTCTTCCAGGCCAAGACCAACAAGCTCCTCAACGCCATCGAGGATCCCAACGACACCCTCGACCTGTCGTACGAAAAGATGCTGACCGGGCTGCAGGACACCAAGCGCCATCTGGCGGACGTGGTGGCGCAGCAGAAGTCGCTCGAACGCCAGATCGGCGCGACCAACACCGAGGTCGCCGGCGCCGAGTCCGACGCCAAGCTGGCGGTCCAGGCGGCCCGCGACGATCTGGCCCGCGCCGCCCTGGTCCACCGCCAGCGCGCCCTGGACAACCGCGCGACGCTGCAGGCGGCGTGGGACGCGATCAAGCCGCAGGTCGACAAGCTGGCCGATTACCAGCAGCGCCTGGAGGAGCGGATCGAGCGGTTCCGCACCCAGAAGGACACCATGAAGGCCAGCTACGCGGCGGCCCAGGCGCAGGTGAAGGTGACCCAGTCGCTGACCGGCGTCGGCGACCGGCTCGGCGGCATCGAAGCGCCGCTGCGCCGCGCCGAGGACAAGATGCTCGGCATGCGCGACAAGGCCGACGCGATGGACAGTCTGATGCAGCAGGGCCTGCTCAACGACCCGCTCGACAAGCGCTCCAAGACGGACCGCGAACTGGCAGATCTGCGCGACAACCATTTGGTCGATTCACAGCTGGAACAGCTGAAGGCGTCCGTGGCCAGCGGGATAGAGGGGCCAACCGATCTGGCCGCATTGCCGGCGCCGGAAGACAAAACCTAACGGGCCGTGCGACCCCTCATCCGACCCGCTTCGGGCCACCTTCTCCCGCAAGGGGAGAAGGGCCTCACCCGAACAGCTCCAGCTGATCGCCAGCCTTCGCAGGGACCTTGAACTGCCCAAGGTCCAGCGGCGCGCGAACCCGGTCCAACCCGTAGCGGCGCCTGGCGGCGGCAAAGCGGGCGCCGATCAGGTCGGCGATCGGGCCGTCGCCCTTCATCCGCTCGCCCCAGTTGGTGTCGTAGTCCTTGCCGTGCCGCATCTGCCGCACCAGGCTCATCACCCGCGCCGCGCGATCCGGCCTTGCCGCCTGCAGCCACTCGCGGAACAGGTCCTTGATCTCCAGCGGCAGGCGCAGCACGACATAGCCGGCCCCGGTCGCTCCGGCTTCGGCGGCGCGTTCCAGCACCGCCTCCAGTTCATGGTCGTTGAGGCCAGGGATCACCGGGGCGAACATTACCGACACCGGCGCGCCGACGGCGGCCAGACCCCGGATTGCGGCGATGCGCTTCTCCGGCGTTGCGGCGCGGGGCTCCATCGCCCGGGCCAGCGCCCGGTCGAGCGTGGTGACCGAGACCGCGACCCGCGCCAGACCGGCCGCGCCCATCGGCCCGATGATGTCGGCATCGCGCAGGATCAGCGCCGACTTGGTGATGATCGAGAACGGGTGGGAGAACCGCTGCATCGTCTCCAGCACGCCGCGCGTGACCCGAAGGCGCTTCTCCTGCGGTTGATAGGGATCGGTGTTGCCACCGATGTGGATCACGCCCGGCTTGTAAGAAGGCTTGGACAGCTCCCCGGCCAGCAGCCGGCCGGCCTCCGGCTTGAAGAAGATCCGGCTCTCGAAATCCAGGCCCGGCGAGAGCCCCACATAGGCGTGGCTCGGGCGGGCGTAGCAGTAGATGCATCCGTGTTCACAACCACGGTAAGGGTTGATCGAGCGGTCGAAGCCGATGTCCGGGCTGTCGTTGCGGGCGATGATGGTCTTCGAGCGCTCGGGCGTCACGACCGTCTTCAGCTGCGCCGGCGCCTCGTCCTCACTGGTCCAGCCGTCGTCGAACGCGTCACGAGTCAGGCTCTCGAAGCGGCCTGTCGCATTGGACTGGGCGCCGCGTCCGCGTGCGGCGGGCCTCTGGGCGGGAAGGTCAGTCATCGCAAGATCGTACCGTCCAAAACGGAACATAACAAGAACTTACGGGCGTGATGGCTTGAGTGCGGGTCGGAATGTTCTAAACCCGCCAGTTCTGGGGCGGCGACCGCGGGGAGACAGCGTCATGGACGTAATCCTACTCGGCACCGGCTCGCCGCTTCCGAACCCGCAGCGCGCGGGGCCGGCGACGCTGGTCAGGGCCGGCGGCGTGAACCTGTTGGCCGACTGCGGGCGTGGGGTGGTGATGCGCCTGGCGGCGGTCGGCGTGCCGCCGTCGGCGATCTCGGCGGTGCTGCTGACGCACATGCACTCCGACCACATCACCGATCTCAACGACATCATCACCAGCCACTGGGTCATGAACGTCGCGCCGACGCCGCTGAAGGTGTTCGGGCCGGCGGGCGCCGCGGCGCTGGTCGAGGCGACGCTCGCCATGCTCGCGTTCGACGTCAAATACCGCATCGACCACCACCACGACCTGACCGCCGGACCGGCGGTCGAGACCACCGAGCTTTCGCCGGGCGATGTGTTCACCGTCGGCGACTGCGCCATCAGCGCCCACCGCACCGACCATTCGCCCGTGTTTCCGACGCTGGGCTATCGCATCGAGCACGGCGGCGTTGTCGCGGCGCTGGCGGGCGACACCGTGCCGTGTCCGGAGCTCGACGAACTCTGCCGCGACGCCGATGTCTATGTGCAGACCGTGATCCGCGACGATCTCGTGCGGATGGTCCCGTCGCGCCGGCTGCAGGACATCCTCGACTACCACTCGACCGTCGAACAGGCGGCGCAGACCGCCCAGCGCGCCGGGGTCAAGACGCTGATGCTGACCCACTATGTGCCGCATCTCGCGTCCGGCCAGGAGGAGGCCTGGCGGGCGTTCGCCCGGCCGCACTTCGCCGGCGAGATCGTGCTGGGCGACGACCTGACTTCGGTCACGGTGGCCGCGAAGACTTAGCCCAGCCGCGCCGCTTGCCATCGGCGCGGGCGAGGCAGATACCCCGGTTATGCGACGCGTTGGGGCCCTGTGCGCCCCTCCGGCTGGCGCGAGGAGACTGACGGTGCAGACGACCCCCGTGGCGTCGGGCGCTACGCTCGACCGTTCTATCAACCCCCTGATCCTTGATCTGCTCGACTGGCTCGCGCCGGCGCCGCGGCCCTACGCCGAGGTGATGGAGGTCTGGCGAACGTCGTGTCCCAGGCTGCCGATCTGGGAGGACGCGGTGGACGGCGGGCTGGTGGTCCGGCGGCTGCGGGCCGGGCAGGGGACGGTGGTCGAGCTGACGCCGGCCGGCCGTGCTTTGGTTCGCACAAGCGAGGTGGCGTCATGACCGCGAGCGACTGGTCGCCGTCGACCTATCTCAAGTTCGAAGACGAGCGCACCCGCGCCGCCAGGGACCTGCTGGCGCGCTCGCCACTGGCGACGGCGCGCAGGATCGTCGACGTCGGCTGCGGGCCGGGCAACTCGACCGAACTGCTCGCCGAGCGCTATCCGCGCACCAACATCCTCGGCATCGACAGCTCGCCGGCCATGCTGGAGGAGGCGCGCAAGCGGTTGCCGTCGCTGCGGTTCGAGGCCGAGGACGCCAACGTCTGGGTTCCGGAGGCCGACATCGAGCTGGTGTTCGCCAACGCCACCTACCAGTGGATCCCCGGCCACCTGGCGCAGTTGCCGCGGGTATTGAAGGCGCTCGGGCCCGGCGCCGTGCTGGCGGTGCAGATGCCGGACAACCTGACCGAGCCGACGCATGCGCTGATGAACCAAGTCGCCGTGTCTGGCCCCTGGGCGGACCGGCTGGCCGGCGCGGCGCGCAAGCCCTTGCCGCCGGCCAGCGCCTACTACCAGGCGCTGAAGCCGTTCGCCGAGCACGTCGATATCTGGCGCACCACCTACAACCACGTGCTGGCCGACGCCGAGGCGATCGTCGAGTTCGTCAGCGGCACGGGGCTGCGGCCCTTCCTCGATCCGCTGTCGCCGGGGGAACGGACCGAATTTCGCGCCCTCTACACCGCCGCCATCGCCGCGGCCTATCCGCCGATGGCGGACGGCAAGGTGCTGCTCGCGTTTCCGCGGCTGTTTATCGTCGCCCAGCGCTGATATCCCGCTCCCATCTCGGGGAGCACGCTGCTTGATCTCGGTTCTGATCACCGCCAACGACGACCCGAACGCGCTGACCCGGCTGCTGACCGGCCTGGTGCCGGCCGCTGCCGAGGGGCTGGTCAAGAATGTCGCGGTGATCGGCGCGATCGGCGTGGCCGAAGCCGTGGCCGATGATGCTGGCGCCGATCTTTACGCCGCCAGCGCATTCGGCGAAGCCTTCGCGAAGGCCAAGGGACCGTGGCTCGCCGGCTTCCCGCTCGGCGTCAACTTCGCGCCTGATTGGATGGAGCTGCTGATCGCCCACCTGGCCAAGGACAGCGCCGCGCCAGCCAGGCTCGTCTGCCGGCCGGCCGGTCTCAGCTTCGCCGCCAAGCCCGAGGGCTGGTTGGTCCCGAAGCGGCTGGCGGCGTCAGCCGTTGTGGTGGAGCAGGATCTCCAGCGCCTGGCGCGCCGGGGCGGACGCCTGCGGGTTCTGGACCGGCGCTGAGGGCGCCGGCGTGGCGGCGTCGTCGAGCCGCGCGTCGATGACCGGCAGATCGGCGGCGACCGCGTCGAGGGTCGGGGTGGGCGCGCCGAACTGATGGCGATAGGCCCAGTAGGCTGCGACCACCTTCTTCACGTAAGCGCGGGTCTCGGAGAACGGCACGCTTTCCATCACCAGCAGGCTGTCTGCGCCCGGACCCAGCAGGCTCTCGGTGCGGGCTAAGGTCGACGGACCGCCATTGTAGGCGGCGATAGTGCGCAGCAGGTCGTTGTGGCCGGCGTTCGCCTCGAGCCAGCGGATGTAGGCCTGGCCCAGCGCCAGGTTCTGGCCGGCGTCGAACAGGTGGATCGGGTCGCTGACCAGGCTGGGATCGCCGGCCATGCTGGCCGCCGAAGGCGGCATCACCTGCATCAGGCCGACCGCGCCGACGGGCGAAACCGCCAGGCTGTTGAACCGGCTCTCCTGCCAGACCACGGCATAGACCAGGGCCTTGGAGATGGTGAAGCCACCGGCCGGCTGCAGCATCGGCGTCGGATAGGCCGTCTGCGCCACCGAGATCGGGGCCGAAGCGCGCAGCACGATCTCGCCGGACGAAGACTTGTTCGGCCCCAGCTCGAACATCAGGCTCATCCAGAGCCCGCGGGTCTCGTCGTCCGGAGCGTCGGCGAAGCCGGCCCGCATCTCGGCGCCGGCGTCGACCTGCCGCGCCAGCTGGATCAGGGCGATGGCGCGGTGGGCGCGGGCGTCGGTGCGGGCGAGGCGATCGAGCGGGGTTTCGGTCGCGCTGGCCGCGGCCGGCGCGTCGGAACTGGCGGTGTCGATCAGCCGGCCCAGCGGGTCGTCGGCCAGCTCCAGCTTCCGCTTGGCGATCATGCCGTAGAAGGTGTCGGGCGCCGCGGCGGCGATCTTCAGCAGCGGCGTTACGTGGTCGGGCATGCCGGCCAGCACGGCGGCGCGGGCGGCCCAGACCCCGCCGGCGGCGCGGGTCGCGTCGTCCTCGGCCGGATTGGCGGCCAGCCGCTCGAACGAGACAACGGCGTCGCCGTATTGCCCCAGCCGATAGGCCGCGAGCCCGGCGATCCACGCGTCGCCGCCGCGCCGCGCCAGATCGAGCGCCTGACGGACGTCGCCGTCGAAGTAGGCTTCGCGAGCCGCATGCGATTGGGGTGCGGGCGGCAGGCGCAGAATGCTGTCGGCGGCCAAGGTGGCGGTGCCGGCCGGGGCGGGCGGCAGGGCGTCGGCTGGCTTCAGCCGCAGCGCCAGCTCGTAGACCTGGCTCGCGCCTGGCAGGTCGGAGAACGACTTCAGCCAGCGGTTCAGCTCGTCATAGGTGGCCGTGTGCGCCTTGGCGTGGGTCAGCTCCAGATACTGCACCTTGCCGGCGAGGCAGGGATCGCTGACCTGGGCCACGTCCTGGTCGGCGGTCGTCGTATCGCCGCGCTCGGCGGCCTCGAAGGCGGCGGCGTAGAGGGCGACATCGTGCGCCGTGAGGGCGGTCGGCGAGCCGGCCTGGGCCGAAATCGCGCCGAGGCCGAGCAGGGCGGCGGCGGTCGCGCCGATGGTCAGTCGTCTCGCCCCCATCTGGCTCCCCAAACCCCCTCGCGTTGCGTCGCTCAAAGCACCCATACGGACGGACGGTAGAGCGTGCGTTCGCTGAATCGGGTCGTAAATCAAGAGTTTCGCGTTATCGGCGACCACGGGCCGCGGCCCCAATCATCCCCGAAAAGTGCGAACAGGAAGTTTAACGTTACGTAGGCCTCGCCGGCCGATCAAGCCGTTCCGTCAACATCAGCAGGTCTTCCCAGGCTTTCTTCTTCGCCGCGGGCTGGCGCAGCAGGAAGGCTGGGTGAAGCGTCGGCAGTGCGGGCAGTTCGAGCGCGCCATCCTCGCTCTTCCACTCGAACCAGCGACCGCGCAGCGACAGGATGCCGTCGGAGGTTTTCAGCATGTGCTTGGCCGAGGCGCCGCCGGCCAGCATCAGCAGCTTCGGCCGGACGAGGCCGACGGCACGCTCGACAAACGGAGCGCAGACGGCTTGCTCGGCCGCGCTCGGCGTGCGGTTGCCGGGCGGGCGCCAAAACACGGTGTTGGTGATGAAAACGCGGCCGGTCAGGCCGGCGGCGGTCAGCATCTTGTCGAGCAGCTTGCCGGCGCGGCCGACGAATGGCGCCCCCTGGGCATCCTCGTCGGCGCCGGGGCCTTCGCCGATCACCATCACCGGCGCGTCCGGCTCGCCCCTGGCGAACACCGCTCGGCTGGCGCCCTGGCGTTTCAGATCGCAGCCGTCGAACGCGGCGATGGCCGCTTCGAGCTCGGTCAGGTCGTTGGCCGCGGCTGCCGCCGCTCGCGCCGCCTCGACTACGCCGACATCGACTCCGGGCGGTGCGAACTCCGAGCGCGCCGCCTGCTGTCTCGGGGAGGCGAACGCCAGCGGCGCCTTCGGCTTCAGCGCCTCCAGCCCCCGCGCCATCCGGTCCACCGGCGCGTCGGCGTAGGACACATCGACCCCGGCGTCGGCCCAGAAGGCGAGCAGGCTTTCGACGGCGCGTTGGTCGAGCATCGCCTAGCCTTAGCACCTGCTGCCGCCGGGGGAAGCGGCGCTCGCCGCCGTTAGCCCTGTGTCGGGAAGGTGCTTCCACGGGTTCGCCAGGAGCGACACTTCAAACTTGCAAGTGTCATCATACTGGGCAACTTGAGTGTCCAGAGTGCTGGCGCGCTCTTTGCGAGCCTAGTCTTACTTCGAGTGTTTGGATCCGTCTCGATCAGCGGGAAGACGTCTATGAGCATAGATACTTGGAAGGGCGGTAACGGGGCCTGGACGACTGCTGCAAACTGGAGCGATGGAGTACCGACATCGACCTCTGCAGTCGTCGTGAGTTCCGGCGATCCACTCGTCAGCTCCGGGATCGCGATCGCCTCCCTGACGAATTCTTCCTCGCTCGATTTCGTGCATGCCGGGACCAGCACCATCAGTGGCGATGTTACAAACACCGGCTTCTTCAATATCGACGATCGGGAGGGCAGCGGCGGCACAAATCTGACTGTCGGCGGCGCGTTCACCAACACCGGCTACATGCAATTCGGCTACTCCAACAATTCACTCGACGCGAAGGACACGATCAAACTCGGGTCGCTCGTCAACAGCATCGGCGAAATTGACCTGAACGGCGGCAAGACCAGCGCTCAAGCGTTGCTGCTCGATGTGACAGGCGCCGGTGGCGCGAGCTTCGGGGTCGCGAACGAAGTCACCGGAACCATCGACCTTTCCGGCTTCTCGACCATCGAGTTTCAGTCCGGCGAGTTCACCGGCATCGCCAGCGGCGCGACCCTGAGTCTGGATGGGCCGGACGCTTTTCTGGCCGACGCGACCGGCTTGAACGCTAACAGCGCGCTGTCAAAGCTGAGCCTTGTCGCCGGAACGCTGGATCTTTCCGATGGCGCGAAGATTTCGACAGCCGGCGCGCTGAACAACATCAATCAGATCTCCGTTTCGACCGATGGCGGCGCAGCGTCCACCCTCGCGATTGGCGCCGGTTTCACCAACAACGGCATCGCGTCGATCGACGTCGGCGGCGCTGGCGGTTCGGTCGTGACCGTCAACGGCGCGGTCACGAACGATGACGATTTTGAGCTCGGTTCAGAGGCGCTGAGGACGCCCTCGACCGTCACGGTCAAGGGCTTCACCAACTACGGCGGCCTCTCGATCAGTTCCGCGCTTCCGACCGCCGCCCTCGCCTTGTTGAACGTGACCGCCGTGGCGGGCTTTGGCCAGACCGGCGTGTTGCAGGGCGACGTTGCGGTGTCGGGCAATTCCGAGATTCGCTTCACGAGCGGCCAGATCACTTCGATCGCCGCTGACAGCGAGCTTGATCTGATCGGACAGACCGCGCGCATCGCCGATGCGAGCGCTTCAAACTCCAACAGCGCGCTGACCGGATTGAAGGCCGTGGCGGGCACGCTGAAGCTCGCCTCGGGCAATGCGCTGTCGACGGGCGCGCTCACGATCGGCGCCTTCGGCGAGGTCGATGTCGACACCATCTACGAATTCGGCGGCGCCGGCGGCTCGACGCTCACCGTCAACGGCGCGGTGACGAACGCCGGCGCCTTCAATCTGGGCGACGACAGCCTGACCGGTTCTTCCAACGCCGTCGTCAATTCGTTCGACAATACCGCCAACGGCAGCCTGTTCGTCGCCGGTAGTTTCGACGCTCCGGAACGGGCGCTACTGACCGACAAGGGCGCCGCGGGATTTGGCGTCGCCGGCCACGTGACCGGCGACGTGGATGTCGAGGGCGACGCGTCGATCCAGTTCGCCAGCGGTCAGATAACGACCGTCAACGCCGGTGCGGCGCTGAAGCTTTTTGGCCCGCAAGCCACGGTCGCCGATCTCGCGACCCCAACAACGAACAGCGCGCTCACTGGCCTTGCCAATATCGCTGGCGAACTCGACATCGACGACGGCGTCAAGATATCAACGACGGGCGCCCTCGTCGTGAGTGGAGACCTGCAGGTCGACGGGAGCTACGGCGGCTCCGATCTGGCGGTCAAGCAGGCGCTGGCGGTGACCCAGAACGGCGACGTGTCCATCGGTTCGGGCACTCTGGAGGAGGCCAGCGAGGTCTCGGCGGCCGCGATCGACAATAAAGGCGAACTCAGCCTGGCGGGCGGCGCCGCGGCGACAGATTATGCGATCCTCAACGTCGCGGGCGGGGCTGGCTTCGGAACCGCCGGTCAGCTGACCGGCGTGGTCGATCTCGCCGGGCGGTCGCGGATCCAGTTCACCGGCAGCGGGTTGATCACCGCCATCGACACAGGCGGCACGCTCATCCTCGACGGCGGAACGGCGGTTATCGCCAACGCAACGTCGACGACAACCAACAGCGCGCTGAAGGGCCTCGCCACGAACAACGGGACCATCGAACTCAGCGACGGCGCGAACGTGGCGACGTCCGGGGGCTTGAACAATACCGATAGTATCCAGATGGACGCGTCGGCCTTTCCCAAAGTCACGGGCGGATCGAAGCTCACGCTCGGCGGCGTTCTGACCAACAGCGGCACGTTCGATGTTGGAACCCAGGGCAACACCGCCGGTGACACTGTCACCGCGACCGGCCTGCACAATTCCAGCGCCATTTCCCTGTACGGCGCATCGAGCGCGGCGCAGGCCGCGATAGATATTTCGACCGCGGCGAGCTTCGGCACGGCGGGGACGCTCACCGGCTCGGTGACCGAAGCGGGATTCGCGTCCATCCACTTCGCGAGCGGCCAGATCGGCAAGATCGTGACGAACGCGACGCTGGATCTCGAGGGCGCCCATGCCTTCGTTTCCGAAGGGACGGTCGCGGGGAACAGCGCGCTCGACGGCCTGACGAACGTTGCGGGCAATCTGGTGCTCAGCGACGGTGCGAAGGTCGTCACAACCGGGGGGCTGACCGCCACGGGCATCGTGACCGTCGACTCCAGCCAGTACGGCTATGGCGGCGGAACTGGCGGGTCTGATCTCAATGTCGGGGGCACGCTGGTCGACAAAGGCATCGTGGATATCGGCAACAGCGCGATGACGCAGGCCGTGGTGACGTTCGCGAAGCTGCTGAACAACAATGTCGGCGTCCTTGGCATAGCGGGCGGCGCAAGCACGGCCACGGAAGCCGAGCTGAAGATCGCCGGAGCGGCGGGTACGGGCGCCGTCGGTGTGCTGAGCGGTTCGATCACCCTTTCCGGCAACAGCGCGCTCAGGTTCGCCAGCGGCCTGATCACGACTTTGCAGGCAGGCGCCACCCTCGTGCTCGACGGCGCTCACGCCGTCATCGCCAACGGCACGGCGACCTACAGCAACGCGCTGGCCGGTCTCAAGAGCATCGCGGGGTCGCTGACGATGGATGGGGGGGCCCATTTCTCGACGACCGGGGCTCTGAGCGTCACCGTCGGAGAACTGGAGATCGACTCCGGCTACCAGAATGCCGGCGGCTCAACGATAACCGTCGGCGGTCAGCTCACGAACTCAAGCTACGATTTCGACGTCGGCAACAGCAGCATGACGAGCACTTCGCAGGTGACCGCGACCAGTTTCGTCAACGACGGCCAGATCACCCTGGCCGGTGGCGGCGCGACGACGGCGCAGGCGCTGCTCGACATCACCGGTGCGGCCGGGTTCGGGACGGCGGGTGCGCTGCAGGGAAACGTTACTCTGAGCGGCTACTCGGCGGTCGAGTTCGGCAGCGGTGCGATCTCGACGATCGGGTCGGATGCGGATCTCACCTTGAACGGGGCGCACGCGTTCATCGAAAAAGGCGCCACCAACTCTAACAGCGCGCTGGCGGGCCTCACCAGCAATTTGGGCTTCGTCACGCTGGAGAATGGCGCGGTGGTCGCGCCGACCGGGAGCTTCACCAACAATGAGGAAATCACCGTAGACGGGGGGTCCCAGTTCAAGGTTGGCGGCGCGCTCACCAACGCCAACCAGATATACATTGGGAGCCTGTCAGATACATCGCTGTCCACCGTAAGCGCCGCTTCGTTGGTCAACAGCAGCTCAATCGATCTGACCAGCGACGCGGAACTCGCCGTCAGCGGCAGCGTCGTCAATAATGGGGAGTTCGATCTCAACGGAGATACCGAAACACTCAAGGGCGCGGTCAGCGGGACCGGAACCTTCGACCTGGAGACAGCGGGTTCGACCCTTGAGTTCGAGGGCAGTGTGGGTTCCGGACAGACGGTGACCCTCAGCAGCGGCGATCAACTCAAGCTCGCCGACGCGACCGCCTTCGCCGCCGCGATCAGCAACTTCGGCGCCGGCGATACGGTCGACGTCACCACGTTCAAGACCGGCACGACGCATAGCTTCTCTGGCGGCGTGCTCACCTTGAAGAGCGGTTCGAATACGGCTCATCTCAACTTCGGCGGCGGCTCTGCTGCCGATTTCTCGATCACCTCAACCGCGGCCGGCACGATTATCGCGCACCATTGAGGCTCTAGTCTAACGCCGGTCATCGCCGGGCTTGTCCCGCCGACCCAAGACCACCGTCCGGAGGGTGGCCGTGCTCGGCACGGCCACGGCAGGTTCCGCGGGCTTGGGCAGCCGGGACTTACGCCCGGGGGGAACAGGGCGGGGTGGCGTCGGCCCTTGGCGGCGACGTTTTTCGGCTGGCGTTGCTGCTCTCCAACACTCTAGTTTAGCCGGCCCGGACCGCCGCCAGATCGGCCGTCACCGCCTGCATCATGAAGCCGGTGTCCGTGCCGAGGGTGACGAAGTCGAAGCCCATCGCCAGCCGCCGCTTGGACCACTCAAGACCGCCGGTATGAATGCCGGCCGGCACGCCAAGGCGCTTGCAGGTGGCGAGGATTCGCTCCACCGCCGCCAGGTGCCGCGGCTCGTCGGTATCGCCGCGCGGCGGCAGGCCGAGCGAGAGCGCCAGGTCGGCCGGGCCGACGTAGACGCCGCTGACGCCGGGCGTGGAGACGATGGCGTCGAGATTGTCGAGCCCGGCTTGGGTCTCGATCATGACGATGCAGGCGATCTGGCCGTTGGCCTCGGCGGCGTAACCCCGGCCGCCATAGAGCGCCGCGCGGGTCGGGCCGAACGAGCGGGTTCCGTCCGGCGGGTAGCGGCAGGCCGACACCGCGGCGGCGGCATCCTCGGCGGTGTTCACCAGCGGCACGATCACGCCCATCGCCCCGGCATCGAGCGCCTTGTTGATTTCCGGCAGATTGTTGCTGCTGACCCGCACCAGCGGCGTGGTGTCGGTGGTCGAGATCGCCGGCAGCATGCGCAAGAGGTCGCTGTAGGCGATCAGGCCGTGCTGCATGTCGATGCAGACCCAGTCGAACCCGGCGTTGGCGATCAGTTCCGCCGTGTGGACGTTGCCGACCGAAAGCCAGGCCCCCACCGACGGTTCGCCCCGCCGCCATTTCGCCAGCGCCGCATTCTGTCTCATGGCTCGGGCCTACGCCGGGCGCCGGGGTTGTTCAAGCAATCGCCGCCCTGAACGCCCGCCAAGCTGCTGGGATGGCCGCTGAAGCCGATCCCGCCTTCGCCCGCCACTTCGATGCGTCTTCGCCCTCCCACCAGAAAAACCACATCTAAAGCGCGGATTTTCGCAGTGTGCGCGCCTGCGGCGGGCGTGCTGCCAATCGATGCCAAGGATTCAACGCGAAGGACACGAAGCTCGCGAAGAACACAAAGGCGCGCCATGCGCGCAGGGTAACCGTCTGAAGCCATTGGGATTAGCCGGGCGCAAGGCGCCCCTTCGTGTTCTTCGAGTCCTTCGCGAGCTTCGTGTCCCCTCCTTCGCTCGCCAGAGACGAGCGCTAACCGATCAGAAACCCCAAGCCCCTTGACCGCTCCGCCGGGCGCTTCGATTAAGTGGCCTTAAGTTCAATGGGATGGGCAGCGATGAGTGAAGACGTCGAACGCGAGGCGATGGACTATGACGTGGTCATCGTCGGCGCCGGCCCCGCTGGCCTGTCCGCCGCGATCCGGCTGAAGCAGCTGGCCGCCGCGGCCGGCTCCGAGATTTCGGTCGCGGTGCTGGAGAAGGGCTCCGAAGTCGGCGCCCACATCCTCTCCGGCGCGGTGATCGACCCCAAGGGCCTGGCCGAGCTGTTCCCGGACTGGAAGGAAAAGGGCGCGCCGCTCGACACCCCGGTCACCGAGGACCGGTTCATGGTGCTGGGGCCGCAGGGCGATGTCTCCCTGCCCATGTTCATGCTGCCGCCGTTCATGCACAACCACGGCTGCTACGCCGGATCGCTCGCCAACCTCTGCCGCTGGCTTGGAACGCAGGCGGAAGAGCTGGGCGTCGAGATCTATCCCGGCTTCGCCGCCTCCGATCTGACCTGGCGCGAGGACGGTTCGGTCAAGGGTGTGATCGTCGGCGTGGTCGGCGTCGGCAAGGACGGCGAGAAGAAGCCGGACTACCAGCCCGGCATGGAGATCAACGGCAAGTACGTGTTCATCGGCGAAGGCGTCCGCGGCTCGCTGGCCAAGGTGCTGCAGGCCAAGTTCGGGCTCGCCGATGGCCACGAGCCGCAGAAGTTCGGCCTCGGCATCAAGGAGCTGTGGCAGGTGCCGGACGCCGCGTTCAAGCCCGGCCTGGCGCAGCACACGGTGGGCTGGCCGCTGACCGGCGAGACCCGCGGCGGCGGCTTCATGTACCACTTCGGCGACCACTACGTGGCGATCGGCTTCGTCACCCACCTCAACTACAAAAACCCGTGGGTTTCGCCGTTCGACGAGTTCCAGCGCTACAAGCACCACCCCGCGGTGAGCCGCTATCTGGAGGGCGGCAAGCGCATCGCCTACGGCGCCCGGGCGATAACCGAGGGCGGCTGGCAGTCGATCCCGAAGCTGACCTTTCCCGGCGGCGCGCTGATCGGCTGCTCGGCCGGCTTCGTCAACGTGCCCCGCCTCAAGGGCAGCCACAACGCGATGAAGTCCGGCATGCTGGCGGCGGAGGCGGCGTTCGCCGCGATCGGCGCCGGACGCGAGGGCGACGAGATCACCGAGTACGAGACCGCCCTGCGCGGCTCCTGGATCGCCAAGGAGCTGAAGCTGGTGCGCAACGCCAAGCCCCTGCTGACCCGCTTGGGCGACATTGTCGGCGGCGCGCTCGGCATGTTCGACATGTGGACCAACCTCCTGACCGGCGGCTTCTCGGTCATGGGCACCCTGTCACACGGCAAAAGCGACGCGGCCTCGCTCGGCAGCGCATCCGACTTCAAGCCGATCGTCTATCCCAAGCCCGACGGCGTGCTCAGCTTCGACAAGCTGTCGTCGGTGTTCCTCTCCTCGACCAACCACGAGGAAGACCAGCCGGCGCACCTGAAGCTGAAAGACCCGGCCGTGCCGATCAACGTCAACCTGCCGCGGTACGGCGAGCCGGCTAGGCTCTACTGCCCGGCGGGGGTCTATGAGGTGCTGTACGACGAGGCAGGCCAGAACCCGCGCTTCCAGATCAACGCCCAGAACTGCGTCCACTGCAAAACCTGCGACATCAAAGACCCGTCGCAGAACATCAACTGGACCTGCCCCGAAGGCGGCGGCGGTCCCAACTATCCGAACATGTGACGGTAGGCTTCGCCTTGCAGTGGCGCGCCGAAAGCGCGATGGCTGCAGGCGCATGCCGACACTGAGACTGTTGACGATTCTCCTCGCTGGCGCCGCCCTGACCGGCTGCGCCGGCGAACCCGCGCCCTTGCCGCCGGCGCCTGTCGCCGCGGTGGAGCCCACGCCCGATCCGGGCGCCTCTCCGTACGGGCTGTTCCTCGCCGGCCATGCCGCCCGCGACGCCGGCAGCCTCGGCGCCGCGGCCGCCTATCTCGGCCGCGCCGCCGCCGCGCCGGGCGAGCCGCCCTATGTTCGGGTCGAGGCGTTTGACGCGGCGCTGAGGGCCGGAGACGTGAGCGGCGCGGCGGCGCTGGCCCCGCCGCCGGACGATCCCGATCTGGCCGCCCGCCGCCTCGGCGTGCTGGTGCGCGGCGTCGAAGCGATGGCGACCGGCGACAATAAGGGCGCCTACTTACTGCTCAGCGGCCCCGATGTCGGCTTTCCCGACAAGAGCATCGCCCAGTTGCTGGCCCCCTTCGCCGCCGCTGGGGCCGGCGACACGCCCCACGCCCTGGCGCACCAGGACATGGAAGGCGACGGCGTCGCCCAGTTTGTCGGCGATCTGGATCAGGCGCAGCTGGACGAACGTTTTGGCAAAACGGCCGACGCCGACGCTGCGTTCAAGGCGTTGCTGGCTGGGGGCGACGAGAGCGGGCTGGTCACGCTATCCTATGGCGCGTTCCTGGAGCGGAAGGGCCGCGCCGGCGACGCCCAGAAACTCTACCGCGACCGGCTGGCCCGCGACGCCGACAACCAGCCGATCGCCGACGCGCTGGCCCGCGCCGTGAAGCACGGTCGCCCGCCGCCGCTGCCCGGCGTGCGGCAGGGCGCGTCGGAGGCGATGCTGATCCCGGCCGCCGGCCTGATCTCCCAGAAACAGGACGGGCTCGGCCTCGACTACCTGCGGCTTGCGCTGCGGCTCGATCCCGGCAACAGCGAGGCCTGGATCCTGGTCGGCGATCTGCTCACCGGGCCGGACCCCGACTCGGCGCGCATCGCCTATGCCCAGGTGCTCCCGGCGTCCGACCGCTATGTCACCGCCCGAAGCAAGCTCGCCTGGAATCTGCAGAACGCCGGCGACCACGATGAGGCGCTGAAGGTCGCCCGCGAGACCGTCGCCGCCGAGCCGTCCAATCGCGAGGCTGCGGCCGCCTTGGCGGATCTGCTGCGCGCCAACGACCAGTTCACCGAGTCGGCCGCCGTGCTGACCCGCCTGATCGACGCCGCCGGGGGGCGCGCCGACTGGCGGCTCTACTATCTGCGGGCGACCGCCTACGACGAGAGCGGCGAGGCCGACAAGACCCAGGCGGACCTGACGGCCGCCCTGAAGCTCGATCCGGACGAGCCGGAGCTGCTCAATTTCCAGGCCTATTTCTGGATCGACCGCGGCGAGCACCTGCAGGAGGCGCTGGCGATGGTGCAGCGCGCCGTCGCCGCCAATCCGCAGTCGGGCGAGATGATCGACAGCCTCGGTTGGGCCTACTACCGCCTCGGCGACTACAAGAATGCGGTCGAGAACCTCGAACAGGCGATCAATCTCGAACCGGCGATCCCGGAGGTGAACGACCATCTCGGCGACGCCTACTGGCGGGTCGGCCGCAAGACCGAAGCCCAGTTCCAGTGGCGCCGGGTGCTGTCGCTGAACCCGGAAGACAAGCTGCGCGCCAAGGCCGAAGCCAAGTTGGCCTCGCCGCTGGGCCCCGACGCCGCCGCGCCGCCGCAGGGCGCCATCGCTCAGTAAGAGGTCGCCATGGAGCTTCGACGCCTCGCCCCGGCGAAGGTGAACCTTTTTCTGCACGTCGGCCCGCTACGCACCGACGGCTACCACCCAGTGTGCAGTCTCGCGACCTTCGCCGACGCCGGCGATGTGGTGCGGCTGAGCTCGGCGACGGAGATGGGGTTCGCGATCGAAGGGCCGTTCGCCGACACCTTGGCCGGAGAGACCGATAACCTGGTCACCAGGGCCCGCGATCTGTTTTTGGCGGGCCACGCCGACACGCCGTCGTTTCAGCTCACGCTGAAGAAGCGATTGCCGATCGCGGCCGGCCTCGGCGGCGGCTCGTCCGATGCGGCGGCGGCGCTGCGGCTGATCGCCGAGGCGCTGAAACTGGAAGACGGCGGAACCTTGGAGGCGATCGCCCGACAGCTCGGCGCCGACGCCCTGATGTGTTTGGAGGCGCAGCCAGTGCTGGCGCAGGGGAGGGGAGACGACCTCAGCGCGCCGCCGCCATTCCCCGACCTGCCGGCGGTGCTGGTCAATCCGCTGAAGCCTTCACCGACGGGGGCGGTGTACCGAGCTTATGACGCCGCCGGGGCGCCGGGCGACGCCGATCCGCCGGTCTGGCCCGAGACCCTTTCGAGCGCCGAGGCCGTCGCCGAGTTCCTCGCCATTTGTCGCAATGATCTGGAGGCGCCGGCGACCGGTCTGCAACCGGCTATCGCCGACGTCCTGTACGCCCTCCGAGCCCAGCCCGAGACGAAGCTAGCCCGCATGTCCGGCTCCGGCGCTACCTGTTTCGCGATCTGCGGCGACCAGGCGGAGCGCGAGGCCCTGGCGTCTTCGCTCGCGGCTAGCCATCCGGACTGGTGGGTGCGGCCCTGTCTGTTGGCGGGCGCCGGACCCCGAGCGCCGGCTACCGATGGGCGAGTTGCTGCATCAGGCCGTGGCCCAGGATGACCCCCAGGCTGGCGAGACCGACGCCGCAGACGGCGAAGAAGCCGCAGGCGGCGATGAGGATTGTGTAGAAGTCCTTGCGCGCCGTGGTCTCCGCGCCGAGCAGCACCGCGCGTTCCAGCCAGAAGCCGAACGCGGCGGTCGCAAGGCCACCCGCCGCCGTGACGAAGAACGGCGCGCGCAGCCCCCCGCACGCCATGCCCCACAGGATGGCGGCGGCCAAGGCGAAGAGGATACGGGGGAATTTGAACTTGTTCAGCGTCTGTCCAATGTCTTGAAATCGCGCATGCCGCGCCTCGACTGCCATCTCGCATCGGGATGCCCAACTCAAGCCTGGCGTTCAAACGAAAGCGGGGGTCCCGAAGGACCCCCGCTCCCAACGCTAAGCCAGTCCAGGAGGAAATAAGACCTTATTGAATCACTTCGCCGTGGAGGTTGATGTCCAGGCCCTCGATTTCCACGTCCTCGCTGACGCGAATGCCGATGGTGTACTTGAGCACCGCCAGGATGATGAAGGTGCCGATACCGCAGTAGACGAACACCGCCACCACATCGATCAGCTGCAGGATCATCTGGTGGAAGTTGCCGTCGATCAGCCAGCCGTGAGCGGACGAGTTGATCTTGTTGGAGGCGAACACCCCCGTCAGGATCGCGCCGAGCGCTCCGCCGATGCCGTGCACACCCCAGCAGTCGAGCGCGTCGTCATACCAGCCGAGCGCCTTCTTCATGTGGACCGCCGCGTAGTAGCAGACCACGCCCGCGGCGATACCGATGATCAGGGCGCCCATCGGGTTGACGAAGCCGGAAGCCGGCGTGATGGCCACCAGACCGGCGACCGCGCCCGAAGCCATCCCGATGACGGTAGGCTTCTTGGCGATCAACCACTCCATGCCCATCCAGGCCAGCGTCGCGGCAGCGGTGGCGATCTGGGTCGCCGCTGCGGCCATGCCAGCCTGACCGTCGTGGGACTCGACCGCGGACCCGGCGTTGAACCCGAACCAGCCGACCCACAGCAGCGAGGCGCCGATGATCGCGTAAGCGGGGTTGAATGGCGCAAAGTTCTCGGTGCCGAGGCCCTTGCGTTTGCCGAGCATCAGCGCGGTCACCAGACCGGCCGTACCCGCGTTCAGGTGCACCACGGTGCCCCCGGCGAAGTCCAGCGCGCCGAGGCCGCCGTTGGAGTTGGTGCCAAGCCAGCCGTGAGCGCCCCAAACCCAGTGGGCGATCGGGCAATAGACCAGCAGCAGCCAGGCCGCCATGAACAGCAGGAACGCCGAATACTTCATGCGGTCGGCAAGGGCGCCGGCAATAAGCGCCGGCGTGATGATCGCGAAGGTCATCTGGAAGAACATATATGTTGTTTCAGGGATCGTCGGTGCGAGATCCGTGTTGGCGATATTTATGTCCCCGTTGAGGGGGCTTAAGAAAAGATAACTTAGGTCACCGATGTACTTTCCGCTCCCGCGGAAGGCCAAGGAGTAGCCGATGATCATCCAGAGTACGGTGATCACGGCCGTAGCGCCGAAGCTCTGGGCGAGGGTCGCCAGCACGTTCTTCTTGCGCACCATCCCGGCGTAAAACAGCGCCAGACCCGGAATGGTCATCATCAGGACCAGCACCGACGAGGTCAGCATCCAGGCGTCGTCGCCCGAGTTGTTGTTGTCCTTCGGATAGGTCTGCGACGTCTCGTTGGCCGGCGCCGCGGCCGCCGTAGCCGCCGAATTGGTGGCGTTGGTGGTGTTCGTCGCGTTGGCGTCCGCCGTATTGGAGGCGGCGGCCGGCGCATTGGCCGCGGCGTTGGTTGTGTTCTGTGCGGAGGCGGCCAATGGCGCGCCTATGATCATGGCGGCGATGGCCAGACCCGCCAATCGCTGAATACCAGCTAGTTTCATTCGAACTATCCCCTTGTCCCGATGTTTAGAGCGCGGCCGCGCCGGTCTCGCCGGTGCGGATACGCACGGCTTCCTCGACGTTCAGGACGAAGATCTTCCCGTCGCCGATCTTGCCCGTGCCGGCGGCTGTTTTGATCGCCTCGACCGCCCCCGCGGCCCCGGCGTCGTCGACCACGGCTTCCAGCTTCACCTTCGGCACGAAGGTCACCTGGTATTCCGCCCCGCGGTAGATTTCGGTATGGCCTTTTTGCCGGCCATAGCCCTTGACCTCGGACACCGTCAGGCCCTCGACACCCGCACCCAGTAGGGCTTCGCGGACTTCGTCGAGCTTGAAGGGTTTGACGACTGCTATGATGAGTTTCATCCGCCTCACTCCCGCCCGTCCGACGGGTTGCCGTCGGCGCGCGCGCTTTTTTGAAAGTTATCCCCTACCGGCCAGCAGGCTTTCCGCCCTTGAGTTTGAGCCCCACACGCCGACGACGGTGACGCTATCGGCGGCGCCTCCGAAACGGGCCCGCCGGGTAAGGTTCTGGCAAGAAAGTGGCGATTGCGCCCAAGATTTAGGCGAGATGGCGTATGGACGCTCATATTTTTGGCGCCGGTCTCGGTTGCCGCTCTCTTCGGCGACGCCATCGGTGGCGCGCTTTTGCCGAACGCGGGGCCGCGATTGACGCTTTTCGCGTCGGGCGCATCACGCGATACGTCCGCTCGTCATCGCCGCCGCCTCGTCCGATCGGGGCGCCTGGCCGCAGAAACGTGATCGGTTCGTGAGTGCGACCATGTCGCATAGCGGGCTACGGCAGATTGACGGAGCCCCGCCGCGCTCAATAAAGCGTTGGGCTATTGGGACGCCGCGTAGGGTCTCCCCCAACCGAGGACGACAATGCACCTGATCCGCTTCGCCACCACCGCGCTCGCGGCGGCCACGATAGCCTTTCCCGCCATCGCCCTCGCCGCGCCGGGCGATACGTCGCCCGCGGCCCCCCCGGCCGCCGCCGCGCCCGCGGCGCCGGCGCTGCCGAGCATCCCGAAGGTGACCCCCGGCCCGGACATCTACACCACGCTGAAAAACTCCGGTCAGTTCACCTTGCTGCTCAAGGCCATCGACCAGGCGGGTCTCGCGCCGGTGCTGCAGAAGTACCCCAACCTCACCCTGTTCGCGCCGACCGACGCGGCGATGAACGCCTTGCCGCCGGACGTGCTGACCAAGCTGATGGCGCAGAACGACACCAGCGCCAACCAGCTGCAGCAGATCCTGAAGTACCACCTGATCAATGCGGTGGTGGACTCCAGCAAGATCAAGGGCGCCAAGGGCTCGGTCGCGACGGTCGAGATGAAGCCCGTGATGCTCGACGGCAGCAATCCGGACGACCTGATGGTCAATAACGCCGACATTATTCAGGCGGACGTGAAGGTGGCCAACGGCGGCGTCGTGAACGTGATCGACAAGGTGCTGATCCCGTCTGACAGCCCTTACGCAACCTCCGCGCCGTCGGCGGCCGCCTCGACGGCGCCGACCCCGGCCGGGACCTGACCGCCCCCCGGCTCTAACCGGCGTTAACCAGGGCGTTAATCTTTACGGGAACGGCAAGCGGGACTTTGCGTTTCCTCTGTCGGCGCGGTCATCAGGCCGCCCGCAGAAGGATTCACGTCATGCCCCTCATTCGCACCGCTCTGATCGCGACGGCGGCGTGCCTTATCGGCGCGGCCGCCTACGCCCAACCCACCACCACCGACCAAGCGCCGCCCGCCGGCGACAGTCAGTCGATGCCGCAAGCCGCGCCAGACACCGGCGCCCCGCCGGCGGCGACGCCCGACACCGGCGCCGCTCCGTCGACCGGCGCGGCAATGCCGGACAGCTCGACAGGCTCCAGCGCCCCGATGCCCGATAATTCGGGCGCGATGAACGCCACGCCGGGGGCCGCGCAAGTCGGCACGCCGGCCAACACGTCGACCACGGTCGACGCCAACGGCAATCAGGTGGTCGCGAGCCAGCCGGTTCCGGACACCAAGGCGAACCGCGCGGCCTATGGCGCCCCGCTCTCGCACGCCGGCAAGCACACCGCGCCCGCCGGTAACTGAGCCTTCGCGGCCCTGACCGGGGTCGCCTCAGCTTGAAGCAGAGGTCGGCGGGCCCTATAGGTCCGCCGACCTTTTTTCGCGCCCGCGACTCGTCTCAAAAGCCCGCTCCTCATGGCCGCCGCCCCGCCCTTGTCGTTCCAGGGACTGATCCTTGCGCTCCACGACTATTGGAGCCGGCAGGGCTGCGTGATCCTGCAGCCGTATGACGTCGAGATCGGCGCTGGCACGCTCGCGCCATCGACCGTGCTGCGGGCGCTGGGACCGAAGCCCTGGCGCGCGGCCTACGTCCAGCCCTCCCGGCGCCCCGCCGACGGTCGTCACGGCGAAAACCCGAACCGGCTGCACCAGCATCACCAGTACCAGGTGATCCTGAAACCCAATCCGCCGGACATGCAGGCGCTTTATCTCGGCTCGCTCGCGGCCGTCGGCATCGATCCGGCGCTGCACGACATCCGCTTCGTCGAGGACGACTGGGAAAACCCCACCGTGGGCGCCTGGGGCCTCGGCTGGGAGGTGTGGTGCGACGGGATGGAGGTCACCCAATACACCTACTTCCAGCAGGTCGGCGGCCTGGACGTGTTTCCGGTGGCCGGTGAACTGACCTATGGGCTGGAGCGCCTGGCGCTTTATGTCCAGGGGGTCGAGAGCGTCTACGACCTTGCCTACAACGACCCGCAGAGCCCCGATTTCATGACCTACGGCGACGTCTTCCTCGAGAACGAGCGCCAGTTCTCGGCCTACGAGCAGGAAGCGGCCGACGTCGGCATGCTGAAAAAGGAGTTCGAGGACATGGAGCGCGAAGTCCCGCGCCTGCTGGCCTCGAAGAGCCGCCGCGGCCAGCCGCTGGTGCTGCCGGCCTACGACCACGTGCTGAAGGCCTCGCACCTGTTCAACCTGATGGACGCACGGGGCGCCATCGCCGTCGCCGAACGCCAAAGCTACATCGGCCGCATCCGCGACCTCTGCAAAGCCTGTGCGGAAGCCTGGGTGGCCGAGCAGGGCGAGACCGCGTGATGGCTGACGATACCGAAAAATCCTTCCCCTCAACGGGGAAGGGCAGGGATGGGGTGCAAGCTCCGGCCGTGACGGATGGGCGTCCGCTGGGCGCCGGCGCCAACTCGCTCGCTTCACCCCAGCATCGAGCGTCCACCCCCACCCCTGCCCCGCCCCCATCGAGGGGGCGGGGTTCGATGGCTTAACCATGCCCCAGCTTCTGCTCGAGCTTCTCTCGGAAGAGATTCCGGCGCGCATGCAGCCGGGGGCGCAGCGTGATCTGGAGCGGATGGCGCGCGAGCGGCTGACCGCCGCGCAGCTGCCGTTCGAGCGCTTGCGCGCCTTCGCCGGACCGCGGCGGCTGACGCTGGTGGTCGACGGCCTGCCGGCGGCTCAGGGCGACCGCACCGAAGAGCGCAAAGGTCCCAAGGTCGGCGCGCCGGAGCAGGCGCTGGCCGGCTTCCTGCGCTCAACCGGCATCGCGCAGGACCAGCTGGTCGAGCGTGATGGCGCCTGGTTCGCCAGCATCTCACACACTGGCCGCCCCACGACCGAGATCATCGCCGAGATGGTCGAGGCGATCGTGCGCGGCTTCCCTTGGCCGAAGTCGATGACCTGGGGCGCCGGCCGGCTGCGGTGGGTGCGGCCCCTGCAGCGGATTCTCTGCGTGTTCGACCGCCACATCGTGCCGCTGAACGTCGAGGGCTTCGAAGCCGGCGACATCACCGAGGGCCACCGTTTCATGGGCGAGGCGCGGCCGTTCCGGGCGCGCGATTTCGACGAGTATCGCGAGGCCCTGGCCGGCCACTTCGTGGTGCTGGACGCCGACGAGCGCCAGCAGCGGATCCAGTTCAACGCCAGCGCGCTCTGCCGCGCCCACGATCTCGATTTGGTCGAGGACGACGGCCTGCTGGAGGAAGTCGGCGGCCTGGCCGAGTGGCCGGTGCCGGTGCTGGGCGAGATGGATCCGACCTTCCTCGATCTGCCGCCCGAGGTGATCCGCACCTCGATGCGCACCCACCAGCGCTACTTCGCCGTGCAGAACCGCACCACCGGCAAGCTCGCCGCGCGCTTCGTCGTGGTCGCCAACATCGAAGCCAGCGACGGCGGCGCGCTGGTGGCGGCCGGCAATGCGCGGGTGCTGTCGGCCCGGCTGAAGGACGCCCAATTCTTCTGGGACGAAGATCGCCGCGCCGGCTTCCAGGTCTGGTTGGAAAAGCTGAAGGGCGTAACCTTCCACGCCAAGCTGGGGACCATGGCCGAGCGCGTGGCGCGGCTGGAGGCGGTGGCCGAGATGCTGGCGCCGGCCGTCGGCGCCGACCCGAAGCGGGCGCGCGAAGCCGCTCACCTGGCGAAGGCCGATCTGGCCTCGAGCATGGTCGGCGAGTTCCCAGAACTGCAGGGTGTAATGGGCGCCTACTATGCCCGCGAATCCGGGCTGCCCGGTCCCGTGGCAGAGGCGATCGGCGAGCAGTACCGCCCGGCCGGCCCCTCCGACGAAGCGCCGGACACCCCGCTCGCGATGGTCGTCGCCATGGCCGACAAGCTGGACACGCTGGTGGGATTCTTCGCGGTTGGCGAGAAGCCGACCGGATCGCGTGACCCTTACGCCCTGCGCCGCGCCGCGCTGGGCCTGATCCGCATCATGCTGAAATCCGACGTGCGGCTGCCGATCTGCGCCGCGGTGCGCGACTGGTACCGGGCGCTCAAGACCTACGCCGCCCCGGGGCGGGCGGTCTACGCCTCGGCCGCCCGCACCACCGGCTGGCTCGGCGTCGGCTGGGATGCGGCGGGCGAGGCGATGGAGACCTACCTCGACGAACTCGAAGCGGCCCTGATCAGCGAGGCGGCCTATGTGATCGCCGTCGATGAGGATCGGCCGGTCGCGTTCGACCGCACCGCCATCGTCGCCCGCGCGCCGAGCCAGCCGGTGATCTACCGCTTCCGCGCCGCTCGCGAGGTGGCCGAGGAGGTCACCGCCTTCCTGGTCGAGCGGCTGAAGGTGCTGCTGCAAGGGCAGGGCGCGCGTCACGACCTGGTCGATGCGGTCTACGCCCTCGGCGATGACGACGTGGTGCGGATCATGCGCCGCATCGAGGCGCTGGGGCGTTTCCTCGCCACCGTTGACGGCGCCAACCTGCTGGCGGCCTACAAGCGCGCCTCGAACATCCTGACCGCCGAGGCCAAGAAGGGCGCGGCGCCGTCCGGGGCGCCAAAGCTGCTGCCCAACGCGCCGCCCGAGGAGGCCGCCCTGATCCGGGCGCTCGACGCCGCCACGCCCAAGGTCGAGACCGCGCTGGAGGCGGAAGACTTCGCCGCCGCCATGCATTCGCTGTCGGTCTTGCGCGCGCCGGTCGATGCGTTCTTCGATAAGGTTCTGGTGAATTCCGACAAGGCCGGCGAACGAGAGAACCGGCTGAAACTTCTAGGCGAGGTGCGCGCTCTGATGGGCCAGGTGGCGGACTTTTCTCAAGTTTCGGGATAGGACATAGCGCATGGTCGAGACACTGATCCGCAAGGGTTTCGTCTACGCCTTCGGCGGCGGCGGCGCGGATGGCGACGCCTCGATGAAGGATCTGCTGGGCGGCAAGGGCGCCAACCTGGCCGAGATGTCGTCGCTCGGCCTGCCGGTGCCGCCCGGCTTCACCATCACCACCGAAGCCTGCACCCACTTCTACGCCAACCAGCGCCGCTATCCGGACGACCTGCGCGGCGAGGTGGCGACCGCCCTGGCCACGGTGGAACGCCTGACCGGCAAGCAGTTCGGCAATGCGGCCAATCCGCTGCTGGTGTCGGTCCGCTCCGGCGCCCGCGCCTCCATGCCCGGCATGATGGACACGGTGCTGAACCTCGGCCTCAACGACGACACGGTCGAGGGCCTGGCCAAGCTCGCCGGCGACCGGCGCTTCGCCTTCGACAGCTACCGCCGCTTCATCCAGATGTATTCGAACGTGGTGCTCGGCCTCGACCACCACATGTTCGAGGAGATTCTCGACGACCACAAGGACGCCCTCAGCGTCTCGATCGACACCCAGCTGACGGCCGAAAACTGGCAGGCGGTGATCGTGGACTACAAGGCCGCGGTCGAGCGCGACCGGCGCAAGCCGTTCCCCCAGGCCCCGGAAGAGCAGCTCTGGGGCGCGATCGGCGCCGTGTTCGAGAGCTGGATGAACGACCGCGCCAAGTTCTACCGGCGCATGCACGACATCCCCGAGAGCTGGGGCACCGCCGTCAATGTGCAATCCATGGTCTTCGGCAACATGGGCGAGACCAGCGCCACCGGCGTCGCCTTCACCCGTAACCCGTCCACGGGCGACAACGCCCTCTACGGCGAGTTCCTGATCAACGCCCAGGGCGAAGACGTGGTCGCCGGCATCCGCACCCCGCAGTCGATCACCCGCGCCGCCCGCGAAGAGATGGGCGAGAAGGCGCCGTCGATGGAGGAGGCGCTGCCGGAGGTGTTCGGCGAGCTGCGCGGCGTGGTCGGCCAGCTCGAGCGTCACTACCGCGACATGCAGGACATCGAGTTCACGGTCGAGCGCGGCCGGCTCTACATGCTGCAGACCCGCAACGGCAAGCGCACCGCCAAGGCGGCGCTGCGCGTCGCGGTCGACCTCGCCAACGAAGGCCTGATCACCAAGGAAGAGGCGGTGATGCGGGTCGAGCCGGCGTCGCTCGACCAGTTGCTGCACCTGACCATCGACCCGGCCGCCGACCGCGACGTGATCGCGGTCGGCCTGCCCGCCTCGCCGGGCGCCGCGACCGGCAAGATCGTGTTCAGCGCCGAGGAAGCCGAGCGGCTCGGCACGGCGGGCGAGTCCGTGATCCTGGTGCGCGACGAGACCAGTCCCGAGGACATCCGCGGCATGGACGCCGCGCGCGGGATCGTCACCGCCCGCGGCGGCATGACCAGCCATGCGGCGGTGGTCGCCCGCGGCATGGGCCGCCCGTGCGTCTCCGGCGCCGGCGAGATCCAGATCTACGAGAAGCTGGGAGAGATGCGGGCCCGCGGCCGGGTGTTCAAAGCCGGCGACGGAGACGCACGGGCGGCCCATGCCGCGGGCGACCACCGCCGCATGGCTGGTCATGCCGCCGCGGGCGGTGACGATCCCGCGCG
>Ga0302314_10000856_pt1 | contig 56528 bp, 59 predicted proteins | sample III_Palsa_N2_3_FD_200533 | JGI IMG/M metagenome (GOLD analysis project Ga0302314, IMG submission 200533) | Peat permafrost microbial communities from Stordalen Mire near Abisko, Sweden - III_Palsa_N2_3 | ecosystem: Environmental > Terrestrial > Soil > Palsa > Peat permafrost | place: Sweden...
GATGGCCGTCGCGGCGCGCGCCAACTGAGTCTAGTTGCCGGCGACGGGTTGCCAGCCTTCCTTGCCCGAGCGCCAGAAGGCGAAAGCGATCCAGTCCGCCGCAAGGAGATCACCTTGCGTTCGCGTCGAACCGATGCCGTGTCCGGCCTGCTCATCCACCCTCAACAGAACCGGGTTGGGCGTGCCTGAGGCCAGGAGGGCCGCGGCGAACTTCGCCGGCTCCCATGGCGACACGCGCGGGTCGTTGAGGCCCGTACTGATCATCACCGCCGGATAGGTGACGCCTGCCTTCACGTGCAGGATGGAATCGTCGGCGTAGAGATCCTTGAAGCCCTGCTCCGTCTTGATTGAGCCGAACTCGGGGATGTTGTCCGGCCCGTTGGGCGAGAACTCCATGCGCAGCGTGTTGGCGGCCGGCACGAGGTCGAATACGCCGGCGAACAGGTCGGGGCGCTCGGTCATGGCGCGGCCCATGGTGATGCCCCCGGCTGAGCCGCCGAGGATGAACAGCTTGCCCTTTTCGGTGACCCCGCGAGCGATCAGGTCTTCCGAGCAGGAGATGATGTCCTTCCAGGTGTTGGGCTTGTTGGCGTCCTTGCCGCCCAGCCGCCACGCCTCACCCAGTTCACCTCCGCCGCGAACGGCGCAGACAGCGTAGTTGATGCCCTCGCGCATCATCGCCGCTCGTCTCGTGCTGAAGTCGGCGAGATTGGAGATGCCGTAGGAGCCATAGGCCTCAACGACGGTGACACCAGGCCCGCCCGCGCCCTTCGGCTGGATCAGCGTGTAGGGGACCATCACGCCGTCATGGCCCTTGGCCTCAAGGTCGCTGACCTTGAAGTCGGCCGGGTTTATATCGCCGCGAACGCCCAGGTGTCGGTCAGTGAACGAGTGGTTCACGGGGTCATAGTGAAAGATCGTCGGCGCCAGGACCCAGCTTTCCAGGGCGAAGGTCACCCCGGTCTCGCGTGGATCGGTGAACACGTCCGAGACGTGCCCCTTGGTCGGCAACGCCACTTCCTCGATTTTGTCCGTGCCCGTGGGAATGCGCAGCAGGCGCGAATAGTCGCCCTCGCGCGTCAGCACATAGAGGGCGTCGGCCGCTGCGTGCACGCCTTCGATGACCCGCTTGGGATCGACGGGAACGAGGGTGGTGGCGGAAGAGAGCGGCGCGCCAGCCTTGAGGGACAGCACCTTGAAGGTTGGCGCGTCCTTGTGGCTCAGCAGAAAGATGTCGTCACCCCTGGCGTCGAGGCTGGTGACGCCATCGGCGCGGTCCAGTAGCAGCGTCCACGGCGCGTCCGGATCCGCGGCCCGGGCTACGGGCACCGTCCACATCTTGATCTCGTTCTGCACGCCGTTCTGGGAGATCAGCACACCCACTGGCGAGGTCGGCGAGACCGCCACCACCGGCGTTTCGTCAGCGGTGAACTTGGGTCCATGGCTCGTGAGCGAGCCCAGCAGTGGCACGGGTTCCGACGCCAGGTCCCAGACTTCCAGGCTCGGATCGCGATACTTCTCCGTTCCCGGATCGCTGGGGCCAAGCTTCTTCAGCCTGACGAAGAAGAGTTGTTTCGAATCCAGGCTCCAGGACGTGGGTCCGAACTGCGCGCGGTCGATCGGGCCGGCGATCCGCGCCCCAGAGGCGGCGTCGTAGATATAGAGCGACGCATCCTCAGATCCGCCCTCGGAAATGCCCACGGCGACCTTCGATCCGTCGAAGGAGGGCAGGATGTAGTTGATGGCCATGGGCTTGCCGCCGTTGTCGGCGCGCAGCTTTGTCATGTCCACGAGCGTGCGCCGCCCGCTAGGGTCGCTGACCACCAGGTCGAAGGTGTCCGCGCCGGGCTTGCGCTCCTCATAGAAGGTGCGGCCGCCAAATTCGGAAATGCTCTGGACGAAGCCGAAGCTGCCGGTGAACGCCGATACGCGCGTGCGCAGCGCCGCCAGCGGTCCGATCGCGTCCATGACCTTGCGCGTGTAAGCGCCTTGAGCCTTCATCCAGTCGATGGTCTGCGGATCCAGCGATTCCATGTAGCGATAGTTGTCGGTGACCTGGACGCCCCACAGCGTCTCGGTCACGGGCCGCACCGGCGGCGGCCCCGGCTGGGCGCCCACGCCTTGGGCCGCGAGCGGACCGGCCGCGGCGGCCAGGAGCACGAGCGCCGCGGCGCCCATCAAAGTCATGGATTTCATTGAACCCTCCCTGTGGTGCGGCCCGTTTACCTCCGCCGAAGCGGCTTGCCGCATGAATTTCCTGTCATCGGCGATTTTCTTGAGAGGAAATCGCGTCAGACGGCTTCACGATCCAGCCCCGCTCCCGCCAGGAAACTAAGAATGGCGGCGTTGAACGCTTCGGGCTGGTCGATGTTGGCGGCGTGGCCGGCGCCCTCGATCACCACCTTCTTCGCCCCGGGGATCTTGGCGGCCATGTAGTCGCTGGCGGCCAGGAACGGCGTATCGTTGGCGCCCACCACCACCACGGCGGGAACGGCGATGGTCGGCAGGCTGGAGATCACCCGCGCGTTCTTTTGGGTCAGCATTCCCCGCGCCGCCCTGGCGAGGCCATCGGCCGAACGGTGGGAACTCGTCCGCATTTCCGGACTGCCGGCGGCCAGACGCGCCAGCCCTTCGCTCTCATAGCGTTCCGCCGTGCGGCGGGCGTTCTGGTTCCAGCCCTCGCGCGCCTCGTCATTGCGATAGCCGGGGCCGGTGTCGATGATCAGCAGCCCGCGCACGCGCTCTGGATGGGCGAGATGGAACGCGAGGCTCATGTAGCCGCCCAGGGAAAGTCCTCCCACGATGGCCCGCTCCGCACCCACCGCGTCCAGCAGTGCGGCCATGTCGGCCACCGTCGCCGCCTCGCTGTAGGCGCCCTGGTCCTCCGGGTAGTCCGACCGCCCGTGGCCGCGCATGTCCCAGGTGATGAGTTTGTAGGTCTTCGAGAACGCCTCGACTTGGCCTCGCCACATCTCGCCGGTGGCGGAATAGCCGTGGGTGAGCAGCAGCGCCGGGCCATCGCCGGTGACTTCGTAGCGGATTTTCACCCCGTCGCGGTCGAGCTGGGGCATGACTTCACGCCCCCACGAACACGCCTGGACGACGCTCATTGACCGAGCGGACGCCCTCGGCAAAGTCGGCGGTGGCGCGCAGGCGGGTCTGTTCGGTGAGCTCGTGATCGGTTTGGGCTTTAACCGCCGCCGCGAGATTGCCGCGCAGGGTGGCGCGGGTCGCCTCCACCGCCAAGGGCGCGTTGCTGGCCAGGTCTTGCGCCAGGGCCACGGCCGCGCCGCGCAGCTCGTCCAGCGGCGCCAGGGCGTCGGCCAGACCCCAGGCGAGCGCCTGTTCGCCTGAAATGCGTCGGCCTGTGAGGCACATCAGGTCCGCTCGCTGCGCGCCGACGACGCGGGGCAGCGTCACGGAGATTCCGAAGCCAGGATGGAAGCCCAGCTTGACGAAATTGGCGCTGAACCGCGCCTCCGGCGCGGCCACGCGGAAATCGGCCACGAGCGCCAGTCCGAGGCCAGCTCCGACGGCGGCGCCCTGGATGGCGGCCACGATGGGCTTTTTCACCGAAAACAGGCGCACTGCTTCATGATAGAGCGGCGAGACCCCACTCATCCCTTCGCCGCCAATGCCGCTGGGCGACGCGAGATCCGCCCCGGCGCAAAAGCTTTTGCCGGCTGAGAGCATGACGCTGGCTCTCAAAGAGCGGTCGGCGTCCACGTCGGCCAAGGCGTCGGCCAGATCGCGCATCATCTCGACGCTGGCGAAATTATGCGGCGGCCGGCTGAATTCCAAAACCGCGACATGGCCGTCCACGCTGGCGGCGACGGTCTTTCCGTAGGTCGTGTTCATCGTTTCGATCCCAGAAGGTTGCGGGCCACCACCCATTTGTGCACCTCGGTGGGGCCGTCATAGATGCGCATGGTGCGCAGCTTCGTAGCCATGAGCTGCAGCGGCAATTCCTTGGTCATGCCCATGGCCCCGAAGGTCTGCATGGCGTGGTCGACGACCTCGTAGGCCATCTCGGTGGCGAAGGCCTTGATCATCGAGATCTCCACCCGCACGTCGCGGCCCTGGTCGAGTTTCCAGGCGCAGTCATAGGTCATCAGCCGGGCGGCGTGGATGCGGGTGGCCGCGTCAGCCACCCACCACTGGATGGCCTGGCGCTCGGAGAGCGGCTGGCCGAAGGTTTTCCGCTGGGGCGCGAACTCGCAGATCATGTCCAGCGCCCGCTGGGCCATGCCGATGGACCAGGCGGCCATTTCCAGGCGCCGGGTGCTGAGCCGGATCTGCATGGGCGCGAAGCCCTGGCCTTCGGTTCCCAGCAGCTTCCAGCCCTCGACCCGGCAGTCCTCCAGCATCACCTCATAGGTGGCCGCGCCGCCGATCATGGGAATGCGCCGCAGCACGTTGAAGCCGGGCGTTCCCTTCTCCACCAGGAAGGCGGAAATGCCCCCGCGCGCGCCCTTTTCCTTGTCAGTCACGGCCATGAGGATAGTGAAGTCGGCATCGGCGGCGCGGCTGATCCAGATCTTGCGCCCGTTGATCACCCAGTCCTCGCCGTCGCGCACGGCCCGGGTGGTCATGCCGCTGGGATCGGCCCCAGCGCCGGGCTCGGAGATGCCGATGGCCGACACGGTCTCGCCGCGCACGTAAGGGGCCAGATAGGCCTCCCGTTGGCGCTCGTTCACCGTGGCCTGCAGCATGCGCAGATTGGGCGAGTCCGGGGGCAGGGTGTAGGGCGTGACGGTGCGGCCCATCTCCTCGTTGACCCCGATCATGGCGACGTTCGGCAGGTCGACGCCGCCCACGTCCTCCGGCGCGTCCAGGCCCCACAGGCCGAGTTTCTTGGACACCTCGTCCAGGCGGCCGTGCTCGGCGGCCCCAAGGCCCAGTCCCTTGCCCTCGGCCTCGCGCAACAGGACTCCGGCCTCCAGCGGTATGAGTTCGTCCTTCACGAACCGGGCCACCAGGTCCTTGAGCATGCGGTGCTCTTCGCTGAGATCGAAGTCCATGGCCGCTTCCCGACAGGCTATTTCCGCCTAGTGTCGCGCCACATTAGGGTCGAAACGCGCGGGCGTCATCGTTGACCCAAGGGGAAGCACGTTTGATCAAGGATAAGGATTTGGCCGGCGGGGCCACGGGGCCTTTGAAGGGCGTGCGTGTCCTCGATCTGACCAGCGTGGTGTTTGGCGCTTACGCCACTCAGATACTCGGCGATCTCGGGGCCGACGTGATCAAGATCGAGTTTCCCGGCGGTCGGCGCGGAGGCGGGGGCGACATCATGCGCTGGGCCGGGCACGGCCAGCCCGACGGCCCCGAAGACCTCGGGCCAATCTACATGACCATCAACCGCAACAAGCGCTCGGTGCTCGTCGACCTCAAAGAGGCGCGCGCCATGCGCCTCATACGCCGGCTGATCGAAACCTGCGACGTGTTCGCCGCCTCGGTGCGCTATGTGGGGCTGGAGCGTCTCGGCCTCGGCTACGAAGGCGTGAAGGTGCTAAAGCCGGATGTCGTCTACGTCCACGGCTGCGGTTATGGCGCCGAGGGTCCCTACGCGGGCGAGCCGGCCTATGACGATCTCATCCAATCAGCCAGCGGTCTCGCCGACCTGTTGCCGCGGGTGGACGGCGATCCGACGCCGCGCCTTCTGCCGAGTCTGGTGGCCGACAAGGTGAGCGGCCTCTTCATGGCCCAGGCGGTGTGCGCCGCCCTGTTCCACCGCGAGCGCACGGGGGAGGGCCAGTTCATCGAGGTCCCGATGCTGGAGTGCGTCACCAGCTTCAACCTCACCGAGCACCTCTACGGTCATGTCTATGACCCGCCCACGGGACCCTGGGCCTATACCCGGGTCGCCAATCCGGAGCGCAAGCCCTTTCCAACCAAGGACGGCTACCTCGGCCTCCTTCCGTACACCGACAAACAGTGGGATCAGTTCTTTGAGGCCGCGGGCGTGGGCGAGAGCTTCGGCAAGGATCCACGCTTCTCCGATTATCGCACGCGCGCCCAGCACATCCGCGAACTCTATGGCCTTGTAGAAGAAGTGACCCGCGGCAAGACCACCGCCGAGTGGCTGGCGCTCCTGAAGCCGCTCAGCATCCCAGCGGTGAAAATGAACCGTTTGGATGAACTCCCCGACGACCCCCACCTGGACGCAGTCGGCCTCTTCGAGCGCTACAGCCATCCGCAGGCGGGCGACTACGTGGGCATGCGGCCGCCGGTGAAATATTCCGCCACGCCGGCCAACATCCGTCGCCATCCGCCCCGGCTCGGTGAACATACTGCCGAAATCTTCGCCGAAGCCGGAGTGGCTGAAGACTAAGCCCCCACGGGAAGCCCTGGCCTCCCGCCGTCAAGCGGGAGCGCCAGAACATGCAATCGGGGGCGCGCGACTCCGCTAGTGTCCCGATTCCGAAGTTCGCAGGCGCCTGTGGCGGGCTCGGACGAACTTCGGAATCGATGAGGACACTAGCAAGCAAACGTTCCTAGTGTGCTTTACGGATTTGAAGTTCGCTCCGCAGCCGACCCCGCGAACAGGCGAACTTCAAATCCAGCACACTAGCCGTGAGCGGGCGCGTGCGCCGCGTCCGTGGGATGCCCCGCGTGGGCGTGCATGGTGTGGTAACCCGTCGCGGAATCCTTACGGAAGTGGCCAGCGTCGTCACGGTGGAACTGCTGGTCCGTGCCGCGATACATGAAGGCGCCATCGTCGCCCCAATAGCCGGTGTCGATCGGCCCGTAGAAGTCATCGTAGTAGCCGTCCGCATAGCTGTTCGCGCCGTAGGCGTAACGGTCGTGGTGGCCGTACATGTCGGCGCAAGCGGTCAACGAAAGGGCTGTGGCCGCCGCAACAGTCATCGCCGCGAGTGTTTTCAATCTGGTCATCTAGGTCGTCCTCTGAGGTTGTTCGCCGAGGACGCCGCCGCCTACCCGCCCTGGGTCGCGACGCAACCGGTCACACCACGCAACGCGCCGGGATACGAATGGATGCCTAGAGCCTGACGCGCCCGCACGGGGGTTTGCTAGAGGGCGGCGAGAGGCGTCCCCACTCCGCCCGTCACTCCGCCGTGAATTGACCGCTTGCAGACTGCCCTTGGCCGGAGGCGTTTGGTTGCATTGCGCCTGACCCATTTGCGCCGCTGAAGTACAGGATCACCAGGGCGGCGATGGCCAGCGCGACCGAGATGGCGACAGCCCAGAGCAGAGCCCCGCTTGCGCGCCCCATGGAGGGCGCGGAGGCGCCATCATCATCAGCCGCGCCGAGGCTCACCGGCGCGAGGGTCATGTCCAGGTTGATTGTGTCGGGATGGATTTCTGACACGGCGCGCCACGATTCCTCTGGTCCAAAAGGGACCTTGTGAAGGGATAGTGCGGCAGTCCGACGCTCGTTCCGGTCGCCGCGCGATTCAGTTGGCCAGCACGCGACATGGATCGTCCCTTCGTCGGAGTCCGCGTCCGGAACAAACGTCGCCGGCGCCCGTTGTTGGAACGCCGCCAATCACCTCGACGGCGTCGTCCCGACAGGTGAAGTATGGGCTTGATCATTCTTATCGTGGTGTTGCTTTTGGTGTTCGGCGGAGGCGGCGGTTACTATGCTCACCGAACCTACGGCGGCCGTGGACTAGGCGGTGTCATAGGCATTGTGCTGATCGTGCTGGTATTGCTCTTTTTGTTCGGCGGTCTGCACCTATAACGCGCTTGCGGGAGTTGGGATTAAGTTGAACCGCCGGATAGGGCGGTCGGCTTGCATCGGAGCGCGTGGATGACCGTCTTGGCCACGGAGCCGACGCCCGAGGATGCGGACGGCTTGGAGCCGAGCCGGCCGAAACTGATCCAGATTCTCGGCCCTGGCCTGATCACCGGCGCGTCCGATGACGACCCCAGCGGCATAGCCACCTATTCCCAGGCGGGCGCCCAGTTCGGCTTTGGGCTCGGCTGGGTGCTGGTGCTGTGCTGGCCCCTCATGTGCGCCATCCAGGAGATCAGCGCGCGCATCGGCCGGGTGACGGGCCGCGGCGTCGCCGGCGTGATCAAGCAGCACTATCCCAACCCGGTGGTCTACGTTCTGGTCACGCTGCTGGTGACGGCCAACACCATCAATCTCGGCGCGGACCTCGGCGCCATGGGCGCGGCGACGAAGCTTCTGATTGGCGGACCGATACTGGTCTATGTCGCCGGTTTCGGGGTTCTGTCGCTGCTTCTGCAAGTGTTCGTGCGCTATGCGCGCTATATCAAGTGGCTGAAATGGCTGACGCTCTCGTTGTTCGCCTATGTCGGCGTCGCCTTCGTCGTCCACATGCCGTGGGCCACCGTCGGCTACCATCTGGTCGTGCCGGACATCAGCCTGAAGGCCTCCTATCTCACCGTCGTGGTGGCGATCCTTGGCACGACCATCAGCCCATACCTGTTCTTCTGGCAGGCGGAGGAGGAGGTCGAGGAAGTCAGGGGGCGTGACCACGCCAAGCCGCTCGAGCGCGCGCCAGAGCAGTCCAAGACGGAGTTCCGGCGCATCCGCGTCGATACCTATCTGGGCATGTTCTTCTCCAACATCGTGGCCATCTTCATCGTCATCACCACCGCCGCGACCCTGCACGCGCACGGGATCACCAACATTCAGACCTCGTCGCAAGCGGCCTTGGCGTTGAAGCCCATCGCCGGCCCGTTCGTGTTTCTGGTGTTTGCGCTGGGGATCATCGGGACCGGGATGCTCGCTGTGCCGGTGCTCGCCGGATCGGCCGCCTACGCCGTGGGCGAGGCGTTCGGCTGGCACGTAGGGATGGGGCGCAGACTCGCCCGCGCGCGCGGATATTACGGGGTCATCGCCCTCGGATTCGTCGTCGGCGTCGGTCTCAACTTCACGCGCATTGATCCGATCAAGGCGCTGTTCTGGAGCGCGGTGATCAACGGCGTCGTGGCTGTTCCGGTGATGGTCATGTTGATGCTGCTGTCGCGTCGGCGCGACGTCATGGGCGCCTTCACCTTGCCGCGTGGTCTCTCCATCGTGGGATGGCTCGCGACGGCGGTCATGGCGCTGGCCGCGGTGGGCATGTTCGCCACCTGGGGCCAATAGCTATTCACGGACGCCGCGCCGCCCTAAATCACACCCCATGGCAGACGAGAGCGCCCACTTCTACGAGCCGTCCAAAGGCCATGGGCTTGCCCACGATCCGTTTAACGCCATCGTCGGGCCGCGGCCGATCGGCTGGATCTCCACGGTGAGCGCCACCGGCGTCGCCAATCTCGCGCCCTACAGCTTCTTCAACGGCTTCAGCTATGTGCCGCCGCTGATCGGATTTTCGTCCATCGGCTGGAAGGACAGTGTCGCCAATGTTGAGGCCACCGGCGCCTTCTGCTGGAACCTCGCCACGCGGGCGCTCGCTGAACGCATGAATCTCTCCTGCGCCCCCGCGCCGCCCGAAGTCGACGAGTTCGAAGTGGCCGATCTCACCAAGGTCCCTGGCCGGATCGTCCAGGCGCCCCGGGTCCTGGAAAGCCCAGTCAATTTCGAGTGCAAACTCGCTCAAATTCTCCAGCTCCAGGGAGCCGACCGGGCCAAGGCCGAGGCTTGGCTCGTCATTGGGGAAGTGGTGGGAATTCACATCGATCCAGCGCTGCTCACGGACGGGGTCTACGACACCGCCGCCGCGCGCCCGATTCTGCGCGCCGGAAGGATGGGGGACTACTTCGAGATCACGCCCGAAGCCGGATTCGCCATGCGTCGCCCAGGCTGGCCCATCGACTGACCAGGCGGCCGGAGGGTGGATTCTGACCGGAGAGGCGACTAGGGTCGCCGCCGCCAGCCCTTCGACTAAGGAAATTGGAGAGCGCGTGCGTGCATCGGCCTCCCTTATCGTGACCGCCTGCCTCATCGGGGCGGCCTTCGCCTCGGATGCGGCCGCCGGATCCTATAACGACGCACAGACGGCGCTCGGGCGCGGCGCCTATGCGGACGCTCTGCGTCTCTTCCAGGACGCCGCGGCCACAGGCGACCCCGCGGCCGGATATAATCTCGGCATGATGTACGCCGACGGTGAGGGGACCCCGGTAGACTATCCGAAAGCCGCCCTCTGGTTCCGCAAAGCCGCCGACGAGGGCAATCCGGGCGCCCAATTCCGTCTGGGACTGCTGTACGAGCACGGCCAGGGCGTCCGGCGCGACGCCGCGACGGCGGCGGGCTGGTATCTCAAATCAGCAACTCAGAGTTATCAGGGCGCCCAGGTGCGGCTGGGCTTGATGTATTCCACCGGCGAGGGTGTTCCCCGGGATGAAGCTCAGGCGGTGAAGTGGTACCGCGAGGCCGCCAACCAGGGGGACGCCGACGGCGCGTTCGGCCTCGGCCTCATGTACGCCCAGGCCGCCCACTCGCCGCGTGGAACGCCGTCTCAGTCGTGGTTCCGGGAGATCATGAACAACGTCTTCGGCGCCGGACGATGGCGGGTGACCGGGGGCTATCGCTCGCCAGCGGAGGAAAACCGTCTCCGTGCGGAGGGTGCGCTCACGGTCCGGCCTGGAGCGATCTCGCGCCACTCCATGGGCACGCCGGACGCGCCCGGCGCCTATGACGTTGTCGTGGCCGGCTTGTCGCCTGATGAGGCCGCGGTCAGGCTTCGCCACTCTGGCACGCCGTTTCGGCGGCTGTTTCCCGAAGGTCTTCATGGCAATCAAGGCGCCCACCTGCACGTCGAACCCTCCGACATCCACGTGGCGTCATGGAGTCCCGTGCCCGAAGCCGACGATCTCGACAGGCCGACCGAAAAGGTCACCTCCAACGCTCCGGGGGCGAATTCCGCCGAGGACGAGGCCGCCGCTCTAGTGTGGTTCCGCAGGGCCGCCGCCCGCGGAAGCGCCTGCGCCAAGCTCGCGCTTGGCGACCAGACCGGCGGCAAGGCTTTGACGGCCCGCATCGATATGGTCCGTCGCCGCTCGGGGGCGTGCGGCTAACGCGAGCCTCGCAAGCCTTTACGTCATGGAGGCGATGATTGGTCGAGAGCTAGGTCTCCGAACCTTCGTCAGACGCCGCCACTGCCGGGCCAATCCCAGGCTACTAAATCCGACCAACATCAGCGCCCAGCAGCGAGCGCGGGGTGGCTCAGAGCCTTAGCCAGTCGCCTTGTCAACCCGCTCGTCGCGCAGCTGCGTGCGCCGCACCTTGCCGGCGTCGTCGCGGATATTGCCTTCGACGAATTCATAGGTCCTGGGCTGCTTGTAGGTCACCAGCCGTGTGCGCAGGTGTTCGCGCAGCGCCTCTTTCGTGAGGCCTGGACGCGGCTGGACGATGGCGTGGATCGCGCTGCCCAGATCCTCGTCGGGCAGGCCGATGACGGCGCTCGACTGCACCAGCGGATGCTCGTCCAACGCCGCCTCGATCTCGGCCGGATAGACGTTGGATCCTCCGACCAGGATCATGTCCGCGCGCCGATCGGCGAGATAGAGATAGCCTTCGTCATCGAAGGACCCGATGTCGCCCAGTGACTCCCAGCCGCCCGGCAGGGTGCGCGGCTCGGCGCCGCGATAACTGTAACTGGGCGGCGCGCCCTCCGGCCGACGCATATAGACTTCCCCCACTTCGCCTGGCGGCAGGCGGGCGCCGTCCGTATCGAACGCGGCCATCTCGCCCACCGTCACCTTGCCCACCGATCCGCGATGGGCGAGCCACTCCGCGCCGGTGATCACCGTCACCGCCTGCGCCTCCGTGCCCGCGTAGAGCTCCATGATCACATCCGCGCCCAGCCAGCCGATCCAAGCCTCCTTGAGCCATGGCGGACAGGGAGCGGCCAGGTGCCAGGCGGTCCTGAGGCTGGACACGTCGTACTTCGCCTTCACCGCGTCGGGCAGGCGCCAGATGCGACTCATCATGGTCGGCACGAGATAGATCCAGGTGGCTTGGTGGCGATCGATGGCGCGCAGCGTCTCCTCCGCGTCGAAGCGCGGCAGCACAACGAGGTGCGCGCCCTGGGCCAGGCCCCCGAAGGACGAGGTGAATGGGCCGTTATGGTACAGAGGTCCCGGCATGATCATCACGTCATCGCCGCTGGTTCGGTACGCCCCGAGCGCTCCGTCCGCGGGCGGGCTGTAGACGCCTGGACCGCCTGAAAGGATGAGTTTGGGCCGCCCGGTCGATCCGCCGGACGTCGGGGCCTTGAAGATCGGCGCGGTGCGATCAGCCACCGGGCTATCGTCGTCGCTGAGCGCCAGCAGGGCGGCGACATCATACCGCCGCCGCGCGCTCTCGATCGAAGCTCCCGCGATCAGGATCGGGGTCGAAGCCAAGTCCATCACGGCCTCGGCCTCGCTGGCCGGCAGACGGTATGAGATCGGCTGCGGCGTCGCGCCCGCCTTCCACAGGCCATAGCAGGCCTCGACGAATTCGACGCTGTTGGCGAGGCCGACAGTCACCAGATCGCCTTGCTTGACGCCGGCGGCCTCGAGGCCGCGCGCCAGGCGGTTGGTGCGGCGATCGAGCTCGTTCCAGGTCTCGGTGCGCGCCACGTCGGTCACCGCGGGTGCCTCCCCGCGCTCGGCCGCCAGTTGCGAGAGCCGCGCGCCGATCGAAATGATTTCATCCGCCATCAAGGCGCACCCTACCACTCTTGAGACAGCTCGCGTCCGGCGTCAGACCGAAGGGCGCGGGCGCCGGACCATAGTTCGCGCGCAGAGCCTGGTATCGGCCGGGCGCGAGGCCCGGCAGGGCGTGTACGAAGAGCGCCAGGTCCCAGATCTCATCGTCCGAGCGATGGGCGCGCCAGGAGGGCATGCCGCTCGCCTCCTCGCCGTGGCAGATGATCCAGAAGAGTTCGCGCGTATTCAGCGCCCCGCCCGGCTGGGAGAGATCGCGCGGGAGGGGGTCCAGGCCGTCCGCCCAGGGCTCGCGGCCCTCGCCGGGCGCGCTGTGACAGCGGATGCAGGCGGCGTCGTATTGGCGAAAGCCGACGATCATCCGTCGCTCATTCGGCGGCGGCGGCGCGGGCAGGGCGGCGGCGCCCCGCTCCATTTCGCGGGCGGGGAGCTTCGGCCAAGTCCCTGTCGCGAGCCAGCCGCCAAGGAAGACAAGACCTCCCCCGATCGCCGCGCCCAACACGCCGGCGATGATCCATCCTCGCGCCATCGGCCCTGGCTTCCTCCGCGCCTTCGGTCCGTTTGATCAGGACGCGCGCGCAGACGCAACGCGGGGAAAGCGAATAGGCCCGCCCCTCCCGGGTGTCCGGGAGAGAGCGGACCTTTCAAATCAAAGAAGGACGGGCGTCTCTATTTGGGAAATTCCACCGCCGTCCAAATTTCGTCCGACACAAAGGTGCGGTACTTGTCGTAACCGGCGACGATCTTGGACTCGTCGTCCTTGCTGACCGCGGCCCGGGCCTCTTTTTCCATGGCCAGATCGCGCTCCTTGTCGGGCTCCAGGTTCGCCAGGCTGGGGTAATGAACGAGCAGCACGACATTGTCGCCGGCGTTGGAGTTCAGCTTCACGCCAACGGAATAGCTGTCGATGACGCCATGCCGCTTGGCCATTTCCTGGCCCTTCACCCAATCCTTGCTGAGCCCGGTGAGATAGTCGTCGAGGTGATTGGGATCGACCTTGAGGGTGATGACCTCGGTCGCACCCCTTATCGGGGTATAGTCGGTGTAGGGCTCGGCGAAGGCCGCCGAAACCAGACAAAGCCCTGCGCCCAGTGCGAGCGCGCCTATCGTGTATTTCATCGATGCGTCCCCTCCCGGCCTTACGGCCGGCCATGTTTCCGTCCGGGACCGAAGTGATCCCGTGGGCGGGTGGGCCAAGCTAGCACTGAAGAAAACTTGACAATAGGGGATATGGTTAACGCCAGATAAATCGCTCATCGCGCGCTTGGCCCCGTTCTTCACGCCGGCCCACGTCCTCGCCATGGTATTGCGGCGCGGGTTGCGCCAAAGGGATGCCCTCGCGGACGGAGTTCAGGTTGGCATGAGGGTGCTGGTCACGGGTGGGGCGGGCTACATCGGCAGCCATGCGTGCAAGGCGCTGGCCGCCGCCGGGCACGAGCCCATCGTCTATGACAACCTCTCCCAGGGCCATCGCTGGGCCGTGCGTTATGGGCCGCTGGAGGAGGGCGACGTGGGCGATGTCGCGCGCCTCGCCGAGGTGATGGCCAGGCGCCGCCCCGAAGCAGTGATGCACTTCGCCGCCCTGATCAGCGTGGCCGAATCCGTCGAGCAGCCGGAGCTCTACTACCGCACCAATGTCGGCGGCGCGGTGAACGTGCTGGCCGCCATGCGCGCGGCGGGGGTCGCGAAGTTCATCTTCTCCAGCACCGGCACCGTGCATGGCCCTCCGCCCAGCCTTCCGATCACGGAGGACATGCCGCACGGCGCCATCAGCCCCTATGGCCGCTCCAAGTCCATGGTGGAGCAGATCCTGGCCGACAGCGCCGCCGCCAGCGGTCTTCAGTGCGTGGTCCTGCGGTATTTTAACGCCTGCGGGGCCGATCCGGACGGGGAATTGGGCGAAGCCCACCACCCGGAGACGCACCTCATTCCGCTCTTGCTGGCTGCTGTGCGCGATGGCGCGCCGATCACCGTGAACGGCGTCGACTACGCGACGCCGGACGGCGCCTGCGTGCGCGACTACATCCACGTGGCCGACCTCGCCCGCGCCCACGTGCTGGCCCTGGACGCACCCGCTCCGGCGGGAGGCTTCCGCGCCTATAATCTCGGTACGGGAGAGGGCTACAGCGTGCTCCAGATCATCGAAGCGGCGCGTCAGGTCACCGGCCGCAAAATCGAGGTGAAGTTCGGTCCTCGCCGTCCGGGCGATCCACCGGCGCTGTGGGCGGACCCCAGCCGGGCGGCGGCCGAACTCGCCTTCATTGCCGAGTGCTCGTCGCTCAACTCTATCATCGAGACGGCGTGGAACTGGACGATCCATCCCCCGGCCTATGTAACGCCATGAGGCCCCCGGCGGAAATCGTCGCCGCCCGTGACCGGCTCAAATCCTGGCTGCTCGATCGCGCCTTCCCCATATGGTGGACCCCGGGAGCCGATCTGGAGCGCGGTGGATTTCACGACCGGCTGCACGCGTCTGGCCAGCCGATTGCCGGCGCCAAGCGCGCGCGAGTCGCCGCCCGCCAAGTGTTCTCCTACGCCGCCGCCGGCGAGTTGGGTTGGAACGGTCCCTGGCGCGAAGCCATGGACCAAGGGCTGGCTTTTCTGGAGAGCCGCCACCGGCGCGCGGATGGTCTCTTCCGCACCCAAGCGGATCCGCCGGATGAAACGGTTGACCTCTATGACCAGGCCTTCGCGCTGCTGGCGTTAGTCGTGGCCGCCGGGCAGGGAGACGTCGGGGCCAGCGCGCGCGCCGAGGCGCTGCTCGGGCGCCTGCCGCGCGAGGCTGTTGGCGGCTTTGCGGGCTTCCAGGGCGCCGACCTCGACGCCAATCCCAACATGCACCTGTTTGAGGCCTTCCTCGCCTGGACCTCCCTCGGTGGCGACGGACCCTGGCGCGAAGCGGCGGCAGGTCAGGCGCGGCTGGCCACGACCCGCCTCATCGATCCTGAAACCGGTGCGCTCGCCGAATTGTTTGGTCCAGGCTGGACCGCTCCCGCGCGCGTCGACCGCCGTGTCGAGCCTGGCCATCAGTTCGAATGGGCCTGGCTGCTGATGAACTGGAGCGTGATTTCCGGAGACACCCCAGTCATGGCCCAGGTCCTGCGCCTCATCGAGGTGGGGGAAAGGGCCGGCGTCGATGCGATGCGCAATGTGGCGATCAACGCTTTAGATGGAAACCTCAGGGCTGCCGACCCCGGCACGCGCCTCTGGCCCCAGACCGAGCGTCTGCGCGCCGCCCTACTGGCCGGCGCTCTTACCAGCGATGCCGGCTGCTGGGATATGGCCCTCAAAGCGACGGCGGGGCTGTGGCTGTTTCTGGATGTGCCGACGCCCGGCCTTTGGCGCGACAGCCTGGAGAGCGACGACCTCTCCGCCCCGGCCAGCTCGCTCTATCACATCGTCGGCGCGGTCCTGCAGATGGACCGGTTGGTCGAAGGACGTGACGGGCTGTAGGTCAGGCGAGCCCGGCCCTCAGGAAGTCGTGCATGCCGACCGCGCCTACCAGGCGGCCGCTCTCGACGGCGAACAAGAGTTGGATCGGGTGCGGACGCTCGTTCATCAGGCGCAGGGCTTCGGTGGCCAGGAGGTGCGGTTCGACGGTGACCGGCGCGCGGGTCATATGGGGCGCCATGGGCGCCGAAAGATCGGCCGCCGGCAGGGCGCGGCGCAGGTCGCCATCGGTGAACACACCCACCAGCGCGCCCCGGCCGTCGACGACGGCGACGCCGCCAAAGCGCTTGCGGGTCATCTCCATGATGGCCTCCGAGAGGCTCACCCCTTCACCGATGATCGGCACGTCGTCGCCTCGGGCCATGAGATCGCCCACGGTGACCAGTTGGGCGCCGAGCATCCCGCCTGGGTGGAAATTGCGGAAATCGGCGGCGGAAAAGCCGCGCGCGTCCAGCAGAGCCATGGCCAGCGCGTCGCCGAACGCCATCTGCATGGTGGTCGAGGTGGTGGGAGCGTTGGTGTTGCGGCAGGCCTCGCGCGCCTTGGGCAGGATCAGGGCGACATCGGCGGCGCGCGCCAGGGCGCTCTCCGCCTCGGAGGTGACGGCCAGCAGGGGAATGGCGAAGCGCTTGCAGTAGTGAATCACCGCCTTGAATTCCGCCGTCTCTCCAGACCAGGAGAGCGCCAGCAGCACGTCCGCGCGCGCCACCATGCCGAGATCGCCGTGGCTGGCCTCGGCCGGATGCAGATAGAAGGCGGGGGTCCCGGTGGATGCGAGCGTCGCGGCGATCTTGCGCGCCACGTGTCCGCTCTTACCCATACCAGAGACCACCACGCGACCCTCGGCGTCCCGGATCCGGTCTACCGCCGCCTCGAAGGCGGTGTGCAATCCGCCTTCCAGCGCTTCGGCCAGGGCCTTGAGGCCTTCGATCTCGGCCGTCACAGTGCGCACGGCCGAACGGACGTGGTCGTGACTCACCGGACTGGCCTTTGGCTTCGCCGCCAACTTATGCGCAACCTTTGGTCTATGGAGGGTGCGATCCTAGATTGGTCAGAGGGCGGGCGATAGCTTCGATGAGCAAGGACGAGCGGCGCGCGGCGGTGATCCTTGATCGCGACGGCGTGCTCAACGTCGATCACGGCTATGTGGGTGAAATCGCGCGCCTGGAGTGGATCGCCGGCGCCAAGGCGGCAGTTAAACGACTCAACGACGCCGGCCTCCTAGTCATTGTCGCCACCAATCAGTCCGGGGTCGCCCGCGGGTTGTTCGATCTGGCGGCGGTAGACACTGTGCACCAGGCCATGCGCGCCGACCTGGCGGTCGAGGGCGCCCACATCGACGCCTTCTACGTCTGCCCCTATCTGCCGAACGCGCCCGTCGCCGCCTTCGCCCATCCGGATCACCCAGACCGCAAACCGAATCCCGGCATGATCCTGCGCGCGCTCTCCGACTGGCGCATCGACCCGGTTCGCGCGCTGGTCATCGGCGACAAGGAACGCGACCTCGAGGCCGGGCGCCGCGCGGGCGTCTCGGGCGCGCTCTTTCCTGGCGGAAACCTGGACACATTCGCCGCCGCTCTGGCCCTACCGAAATGATTCGATACAGCTTTTGTCTCGCCCGCCAGGCTTCCCGCCCTTAGGAGCGCGCGCCATGATCCCGTTCATCGACCTCGCGGCTCAGCAGTCGCGCATTCGTCCAGCCATCGACGCCGCCATCGCCCGCGTGCTCGCTCACGGCGCCTATGTCATGGGGCCGGAGGTGGCGGCGTTCGAGAAGGCGCTGGCCGAATTCTGCGGCGCCGATCTAGCGCTCTCTTGCGCCAGCGGCACCGACGCCCTCGCCTTGCCGCTCATGGCTTGGGATATCGGCCCGGGCGACGCCGTTTTCTGCCCCTCGTTCACCTTCACCGCCACGCCCGAGGTTATCCCGTGGGTGGGCGCGACGCCCGTGTTCGTCGACATCCTGCCCCACACCTACAACCTCGATCCCGGCCACCTCGAAGTGGCCATTCTGGCGGTGAAGGCGAAGGGAAAACTCAGGGCCCGCGCGGTGATCGCCGTCGATCTTTTCGGCCACCCGGCCGACTACCCGCGCATCGCCGCCGTCTGTCGCCGCCACGGGCTGAAGCTTATCGCCGACTCGGCCCAGGGGTTCGGCTGCACGCTCGGTGGTGAGCACCCGATCCATTGGGCGGACGCTGTCTCCACCAGCTTCTTCCCCGCCAAGCCGCTCGGCTGCTACGGCGATGGCGGGGCCGTGATCACCAACGATCCGGCATTGTGGGAGCGCATGGATTCTCTGCGCATCCATGGCAAGGCGACAGTCAGCGACGGCGCGGCGGCGGATTCGCCTCACGATGCGAAATATCTCAACGCCCGCATCGGCATGAATTCGCGCCTGGACACCTTGCAGGCGGCGATCCTTCTGGAAAAACTGGCCATCTTCGCTTCCGAGATCGAGGCCCGGCAGGCGGTCGCCGACCGCTACGCCCAGGGGCTGGAGAGCGCCTTGCTGTCCACGCCCAAAGTGCATGGCGGTGTGTCGGTGTGGGCGCAGTACGTGATCGAGCACGAAAATCGCGACGCATTGGCCGCGCACCTGCGCACCCAGGGCGTCCCCACCGCGGTCTACTATCCGGTCCCCATGCACCGTCAGGCGCCCTACGCTCATTTCCCGCAAGGCCCCGGGGGGCTTCCGGTCTCCGACGCCAAGGCCAAGACTGTTCTCGCCCTCCCCATGCACCCCTACCTGACGGCCGACGTCCAGGGCCGCATCATTGAGGCGATCAGGGGGTTTAACGGCTAGCACCTGGTGGCCAAAATCTGACGCTTGGTGCGCTGTCGGCGCCCGATCCGGTCGGCGCCGCGCTTCCGCTCTCCGGCGATGGTTCAAGGGCGGGAGTCGACTCAAAGCTGCCTGAACGGATTGAAGGCTGGTTTCGACATCTTCGGTTGTGCTGGGAAGCATAAGCCCCCTAGGGTCCGGTCATGCTTGGCACTTGGACACCTGACCGAAGGGGTCAGCGCATTCTCTTTGAAACCTATTGGTCATCCCAGGGGTGGAAGTCGAACCCGTTCACGCCCGACGACGACTTCGTCTACGCCAAGCAGGCCGGCTATATGTTCGAACCGGTCGAGCGCTCCCATGCCGAGACGCTCAGCCAGATTGGTGCGCTCCGACGGAGGCTGACCCTAACCGAAGTCGCCACAGCATTTGCGGACAGTCTGGCGAACCAACGCCTCGATCTCAGATCAGCCCTCGGCAGCTATGGCGCGGTGCTGAGGCTTCCCGACCACAAGTTTAAGTTCGGTCAGACCGCAAAAGCCTGTGCAATTTGCCGGCTCTGGGACAGCAGCAACGTCAATGATGTGAACACCCTGAGTTTTGAGCGTTTCAAATGGGGGGCGTACGTCACGCCGATCCCTTCTATGCGCTACATGATTTGAACCGCTTCAGCGTCTCACTTCCACAACCCAGCGCCGGAGAAGGCCAATCTATCCTCATCCAGGTGTTAGAGGTTGCAGGCAACATGGCTCCCGCCGGCCGCCCCGAGTGACCTCCTGAAGGCGTTGAAGCCGATCCTCCCGGGCAATGATCAGCAGCGCCGCGTGGTGCTGAATTGCCTTAGCTATGCCGGCGTACTCCAGCCCAGTGATCACGAGGGCTTCTTCGAAGGCTATCCGGTAAGTCGAGATGACCCGCCCGAATGGAAGAACGATTGGCCCCACCCAATGCCGTGGTGGCGAGGACGAGATGGCGTCAATGCAAAGGCGTTGAAATTCTATTTCCCCGACCTCGCCCACTGACCGCAAACCACCCTCTTGAGGCCTTCGGAACGTCCGCTCCCGGGCGGGTCCACGACGCGACGCGGCGACCAAGAGGGAGCTTCGGGGGAACGGGCCGCCAAGCGTCGGACTCTATCCACTAGAGTTCCCCATCGCAGGGGGACTCTCGTGGGTTCTCCATGGCGTCCGATGTGGCTAGAACAACTCCGACGGTAGCCGGAGAGCGTCCCTTTGCCCAGTGAACCCAGGACGGTGACCACCGTCGACGAACTCGTGGCCGCGAGCCGGGACGCGAGCGTCACGCGCATCCTCGTCGCAGGCGATCTCCACGACGCGCCGACATTTTGCATATCCCCGGGGCAGTCCCTGCGGGGCGCGCCCGACCGGCCCACGATCACCTTCGCCGCCGGCGCCGACGGGCTTCAACTTTCGGCGGACAATTCGCTGCATGACCTTCGGCTGACCACTTCGGTCGATCGGCGCGCGATCTACAACGACACCTCGGTCGCCACGCTCGGACGCATCGAACTGCGCGGCGTGGTGGCCACGGGTCGCGTCCAGATCCTCGCCCGCGACAAGGTGCGCGGCGGCCATGTGGAGGTGAAGGGGCTGGATATCATCGCCGCTGACGCGCGGAGCGAGACCGAACGTCCGCACGGCTATGGCGTCTATGTCCTCCACGGCGCCTTCACCCTGCGGAACATGCAAACGGATGAGACGGTGGTGGTCAGCGCCGATCTCGTCGGCATCTCCGCCGGCCGCGACGGCGCCCCGGTGCTGGGGAGCGGCGTGTTCGTCAGTGGCGACGGCGACAAGGGCGGCCGCCTCGCCGTGCGTCGCCTGGAGACGGGCCCCGTCTTCAGCGACGGCAAGATCGCGCCGGGCACAGCCGATCAGATCAGCGGCGGCGTCTTCACGGTCTACGGCGCCCACGTCGACCTGGTGCGCAATCGGGGGCCGGTGGTCACCTACGGCGTCAACGACATGGTGCTGGACAACTGGGGCGTCGTCGATCGGTGGGTCGCCGAGGACAAGATCACGTCATATGACCCAAGCGGCATCGGCTTCGTCAATTTCGGCATCGTCCATGACCTGAAGGTCAATGCGCCCATCGAGACCTTCGGCCAGGGCGCGCGCGGCTTCAACGTCTATACCGGCACTGTGGATACCGCTGAGTTCGACCGGGTGGTCACCCGTGCGAACGGCGCCGTGGGCATCCAGATCAGCCAGCCCATCGGCCGCCTCACCGTGCGTCGCGGCATCGAGACCTTCGGGGGAACCGGACCTTCGCTGGTGAAAGGGGTGGTAATCCAGCTCTCGGCCATTGTACTCAGCATCAAACCTGGCGGCTCGGCGCGCGAGATCGACATCTCCGGGGGCGTCAAGACCAACGGCGCCGGCGTCGCGCCGATCGAGCAGCACGGCGCCATCGAATCCCTGCGCATCGCCGGCGGCTTCGTCGCCGCGGGCGGCGGCTTCGACAAGATCTGAGCGCGGGAGTGGCCGACACCCCGCAAACCGCGGTCACGCTCGCCGAGTTGGGTGAGCGTATGGCGCTGGCGACACCGCAGGCTGCGGCGCTCGGCATCCGCATCGTTTCCGTCGAGCCGGGTCTGGCGGCGATGGCTGTGCCACATCGGGCGGATCTGGTGGGTGACCCCGCCACCGGTGTGCTGGCGGGCGGTGTCGTCACCACCTTGCTGGACCACGTGTGCGGCCTGGCCGTTTCCTCGAAGCTGCTGGACAACGGCGCCCTTTTGCCCCTCGCGACGCTGGATCTGCGCATCGACTACATGCGCGCCGCCGAGCCAGGGCGCGAAGTGATCGCCCGGGCGCACTGCTATCACGTGACCCACACCATCGCATTCGTGCGCGCCACCGCCTTCGACGGCGACGAGTCCGACCCCGTGGCCACCGCTCAGGCCGCCTTCGCCCTCACGCCGGCGCCCAGGCCCGCCACATGAACTATCCGCGCGACGTCCGCCTCGCCGCCATGCTGGCCAGTGTGCCCTACATGCGGTTCCTCGGTATGCGGGCCGAGCTCGCCGGCGACGAGATGACGGCGGTGCTGCCGTTCGCGCCGCATCTGGTGGGCAATGTGATGTTGCCGGCCCTGCACGGCGGGGTGCTGGGCGCCTTTCTGGAGATGACCGCAATTTGCCAATTGGGCGTGCGCGAACCCCTGCGCCGCCAGCCGCGCACCATCGACGTCACCATCGAATATCTGCGGCCTGGCCGGGCGCTGACCACCTACGCCCGGGCCGACGTGCGCAAGCTCGGCCGCCGCATCGCCAATGTGCATGTGGAAGCCTGGCAGGACTCCCGCGACGCCCCCGTGGCGGCCCTGCGCGGCCACTTCATGCTGAGCCCGCCGGAGACCGAGGCGAGCTAGGCGGCTCGCGGCATTGACCCCACGGTCCCCGCGCCTTAGGCCGACGCCCCATGCTGCAAGGCCTCTCCCATCTCGCCCGCGACGCGCGCGCGTGGCCGTTCGAACAGGCCCGCGCTCTGCTGGCCCGGCATTTGCGCCTGCGCCTGGAAGGTGACGCCGAGCGCGACCTGGCCTCGACCCTGATCGCCGCAGGCAAGATCCGCGAAGCCATCGAGACGTTGCCCGCCCTCGCCCGGCCCGTGGTGTTCCAGTGCGGTTATGGCGCTTCGGGCCTGCCGCACCTCGGCACTTTCGGCGAGGCGGCGCGGCCGACCATGGCGCGCAACGCCTTCCGCGCCCTGACCGACGACGCGATCCCCACCAAGCTGATCATCTTTTCCGACGACATGGACGGCCTGCGGAAAATCCCTCCGAACCTGCCTCACCAAGACTGGCTGGAGGAGGACCGCGACAGGCCGGTCACCAGCGTGCGCGACCCGTTCGGAGAAGAGGCCAGCTTCGGCGCCTACAACAACGCCCGCGCTCGCGCCTTTTTCGATGGGTTCGGCTTCGACTATGAGTTCATATCCTCCACCGACTTCTACAAGTCGGGCCGGATGGACGCGGTTCTGCTCGCCATCCTGGAGCGGTTCGACGCCATCCAGGCGGTGATGCTGCCGACCCTGGGCCCTGAACGCAGGGCCAGCTATTCGCCGTTCGTGCCCATCAGCCCGATGTCCGGCCGCGTGCTCTATGTGCCGACGCTGGAGCGCAATCTCGACCGCGGCACGATCGTCTTTCCGGACGAGGACGGCGGCCTGGTCGAGGCCCCCGTGACCGGCGGCCATGTGAAGCTGCAGTGGCGGCCGGATTGGGCCGCGCGCTGGACGGCGCTGGGTGTCGACTACGAGATGTCCGGCAAGGACCTGGTCGATTCCATCCGCGTCTCGGAGAAGCTGACTCGGGTCCTGGGCGGCGTGCCGCCGGAGACGCCGCACTTCGAGCTCTTCATGGATGAGAACAACCAGAAGATCTCCAAGACCAAGGGTAACGGCCTGACCATGGAGGAGTGGCTCCGCTACGGTGGGGCCGAAAGCCTGGCCTACTACATGTTCATGTCGCCCAAGTCGGCCAAGCGGCTCTATTTCGACGTAATTCCGAAGGCGACGGACGAATATCTTCAGCAGCTGGAAGCGTTCAATCGCCCGGCCGCCGAGGGGAGCAAATCGGCCAATCCCCTCGATAACCCCGTGTGGAGCGTCCATGGCGGCGAGGTTCCCGCCAAGGTCTCGCCGGTGTCGTTCAGCTTGCTGCTGAACCTGGTCTCGGCGGCCAACGCCTCGAGCAAAGCGATCCTATGGGCCTTCATCGCTCGCCACCTGCCGGACGCGACGCCGGAGAGCGAACCGTTGCTCGACCGGATGGCAGACTATGCCATCCACTACTACGAGGACTTCGTCCGACCAGCGAAGCGATTCCGCACGCCGGACGAGCGGGAGCGCGCCGCCTTCGCCGATCTGGCGGCGCGGCTGCGGGCCCTGCCGGCCGACACGAACGATGCGGAGACGGTTCAGAACGAGGTTTATGAGGCGGGCAAGTTGGCCGGGTTCGAGCCGCTGCGCGCCTGGTTCTCGGCGCTTTACGAAGTGCTGCTGGGCCAAAGCCAGGGTCCCCGCTTCGGCTCCTTTGCCGTCATCTTCGGCCTCGCGAACACCATCGGCCTCATTGAGCGGGCGTTGGCCGGCGAGGATTTGGCTTTGCCTAAATGAGCGTCGCTTCATCGCCTTCGGCGACGCGTCCCGGCTGGGTCACGTGAACATAGATTCCGGTGAGCAGGTGGCCGTAGAATTCATGGAGCCTGGCCGTCACCTCGATGTCACGCTCTGCTGTCGTCGGGTCTACATCGGGTGCGGCGCAACGCGTGATCGGGGCGAATACCGTGGCGCGCGCGTCTCCTAGAATAAGATCTCGCCCGGTCCAACCGTTCTCCACCCAGGCCGGCCAGCCCTCCACATAAAGGTTGGCGCGGAAGCGCAGGGGATCGACTGGCTTGCCGAGCCGCGCTTCGAAATCGCGTACGCTTGCCAGGTTGATGATCGAAACGTGTCCCTGGGGATGGTCGAGGAAGCGGTGACCGGCGCCGTCCACGACCCGCAGAGGCCCGGCAGCCGCGTCGCCCAATAGGTCAGTGAGCCAGGCGGCGAAGGCGGTCCGGTCAGGCTCCTCCGTGAGCCGCCCCGCGAACGCCGCCATGCCTGGCGCCGTGGCGTTCAGTCGGCCGCTCGCCACGTCGTAGTCGGTGCGGGCGAGGGCGACCTTGGCCATCTTGGCCAACACTGTAAACCGAGACTTGGAAATGTGACCGGGCCGCTCGGGATCGAAGCCGCACGGCCCATTCTCGATCGCCCAAAGCCGATCGCCGGGGAAGGCCTTGCCGGCTTCCAGCAACGCGCCGTCAATCTTCTGCGGCATAAACCCCTTGATCGGGTGACGGAAAAGTGCGGCGATGCGGCCGGTCATGGCGCGTCCCTGCCATTGATCGCGCTGCGATGCGACCCGGATCATCCAGTGTGCTGGATTTGAAGTTCGCCTTTTCATTGGGTCGGCTGCGGAGCGAACTTCAAATCCGTAAAGCACACTGGAAACATTACCTTGCTGGTGTCCTTATCGATTCCGAAGTTCGTCCGAGCCCTCCACAGGCGCCTGCGAACTTCGGAATCGGGACACCAGGACGGGCTCACCATGGGCGATGCGCCGCCGGACATGCCGCCCGCTGATGGGCCCTCGGGCGCCGCAAGGCTCGGGCGGCTCGCGCTTCAGGCCGCGCCGTGGCTGGGGATGGCCGCCCTGGCCGCCTTCCAGCGCTGGGGGCGCAAGTCGTCCTCGCCGGTCGGGCCGCTCACGCCGGCGGACTTCCACGCCGCCGAACCCAATCGCGGGAGAGACGCGGAGTTCCCATGGCGCATTCCGGCGCGCGGCTGGAAAGATATCGCCTGGCGCACCTACCATGAGTTCGGACGGGCGCGCCTGCCGGCGCTCGCCGGCGGGGTCACCTTCTATCTGCTGCTGGCGACCTTTCCGGCCATCGCCGCCCTGGTGTCTTTGTTCGGCCTGTTCACCGACGTGGACACGGTGGAGCGGCAGTTCCTGCACTTCTCGGCCATGTTCCCGAGCGTCGCCGTCGACCTCATCGGCGGTCAGATGCTGCGCATCGCGGCCCAGACGCATGGCGCGTTGGGCGCCGCATTCGTGGTCAGCGCGGCTGTGTCGGTATGGAGCGCCAAGTCAGGCATGCAGGCGCTCTTCGACGGAGTGAACGTCGCCTACAACGAGCGCGAGAAGCGGCCCTATCTGCCAAGGGCCATCCTGACCTACGGGGCCACTGCGGTGGCGATCCTGTTCATCCTCGTGACGCTGGGCGTCGCCCTGGCCGTTCCCGACGTCCTGCACGGTTTGGGTGTGCACCGCATCGTGACCTGGTGGGAGCCGGTGCGCTGGGCTGCCGTCCTCGCCGTGGCTATGGCCGCCTTCACTCTCGTTTATCGGGTTGGGCCTAGCCGCCGGCCGGCCCGCTGGCGCTGGATCGTCTGCGGCGGCGCTTTCGCGGCCGTGGCCTGGATGGCCGGCTCCTATGGGTTTTCCTGGTATCTGAACTCGTTCACCCACCTCGGCGTCACCTACGGCTCGCTGGGCGCGATGATCGGCTTCATGCTGTGGATGTGGTTCTCGGTGCTGATCGTGCTGCTGGGCGCGGAACTCAGCTCCGAGATCGAGCATCAGACCGCCCACGACACCACCATCGGACCGCCGGCGGCCATGGGCGATCGGGGCGCGGTCATGGCGGACTCCGTGGGCGAGGCCTTCCCCATGTCGCCACGTGAAATGCGCAACGCCACAGGTGCCATGTTCATGCGCGAGGTGGAGAACGTGATCCGCGCATTGCGCCAAATCCTTCGACTCTAGCGGCCCCCGGCCAGACAAAGAACGCTCTCGAAGAGACGATCGTGTCCGATCTTGGCGAAGCTCAGAGAATGAACTACGCAAGCAGTGGGGTCGGGGGGAAAAGATGAAGTGGACGTGGGCTTTGGGTGCCGCGCTGCTGGCGTGGACAAACGCCGCGGTCGCGCAGAACTCTGCGACTCAGCCTGGGGTTTCCACCTCGCCCGCGGCTAGTTCCGTGCAGAATCCCCCTTCCAGCTTCGCGGCGACGCCCGTTCAGACACCTCCGAGCGACGGCGTCCGCCTGCCTGCGGACACCATGGTCAGGATCGCTCTCGTGGATGACGTCAATTCCAAAGACCGGACGCGAGGAGACAAGTTTGCCATCCGGCTTGCGAAGCCGATCATCGTCGATGGCAAGATGGTCGCGCCGGCCGGGGCCGTAGGCATGGGCGAGGTGGTGTACGCCGAGCGTGGCGGCGGCGGCGGGTCGCCGGGCAAGCTGGTGCTTGCGGCCCGCTACATAGACGTCGCTGGAGTTCGCCTGCGCCTGAAGGCGTTCCAACTCGCGGCTGGCGGAGAGTCGGATTTCAGGGAGATGCAGGTCGCCGCCGAGTTCATTGGCCCGGCGGTTATGTTTATCAACGGCCACAACGTAGAATACCCGTCCGATACGCGCGCCACCGCAAAGATCGCCGAAGACGTCGTCCTTCCCGTTCTCTCGCTGGCCGAAGCGCCGACATCGACGGCGCCTCAGCAACAATCCGCCGGGTCACCCGGCGCCGCGGTGCCAGCGACAACCGTTGCCCCGAGCGTTTCGGCCAACCCGAATGCGCCGGCCCCGCCCGCTCCCACCCAATCGCCGAAGCTTCCCCAGGAGATCGCCCGTGATCGTTCGCTCCCACCACCTGGCTATTTTGACCCTCGCCACCTTCTCGCTGTCCGGGTCGTCGGCGCTCGCGGCCTCGTCCGACAATGCCTCGGCAAGCGCGAAAGTACCGGTGCAGCTCTCGTTGCCGCCGGCGGGGAAGGGCCAGGTGGTCTTCTACCGTAAGCCGATGATCTCACTCATCCCGTTCAACTGGATCGTCCGCGAGGGGAAGACGGAGATCTGTGAGATGGTGGCGGGGACCTATTGCGTCGCCGCGGCCGATCCGGGGACGCATAACTACGAAGTGCACTCTGAGGTCAAGAATGACCTCACGCTGGAGGTCGATGCCGGGGAAACCTACTACGTGATCGGCGGCATCAGCATGGGCATGATCGTCAATCATCCCAACATATCGCCAGCGCAGAAAATACAGTTCGACGCCCTGTCGTCGCGTCTCAAGGAGAAGGCGCCGATTGCGGACGCCGCATCCTCGGCTGCCGCGCCGGTTCCGGCAGCCGCTCCCGCGACCCCGGCGGCGGCCGCCGCGCCCGCGGCCGACAAACCGACGCCTTGACGCGAGGCCGCGCCTTGGCGGTGCTGACGCGCCGGACCGCTGTCGTCTTCCTCGTTGCGGCCGTAGCTGTCGCCTCTGAGGCTGCCGCCGGCCAGCCCGTCCAGATCGGAGATCCTCCGCCCGGGAGGGCGCTGATCGTCTTCTACCGTACGTGGGAATATCCGGCGGCTGCGCTCAGCTACATCGTTCGGGAGGGTCAGACCAAACTCGGCATGCTCTCTCCGGGCAGCTATTTCATCGCCACGGTCCAGCCGGGGCTGCACACCTACGCCGTCCGCGCAGAGCGTCGCGACAATATGCAGATCGTGGCTGAGGCGGACGAGGTTTACTACGTTCGGTTCGAACTTGAGACCGGCTGGCTGCTCTACCAGCCGACGCTGACGCCGGTCGAGCAGCGATTGTTCGACCAGTCTTCAAAGAGTTTGAAGCTCTCCGAACCATTGGCATCGGCGGCGCCATAGGCCGGCGTGCGTGCGGGCGGATCGAGGCTGATCAAAACGTATCTTCCAGGGTCGCCAGGCGGGCCGCCTGGTCCTCAGCGATCAGCGGATCGATGACGTCGTCCAGCGCCTCGCCCTCGATCAACCGCGGCAGGTTGTAGAGCGTCAGGTTTATGCGGTGGTCGGTGACGCGGCCTTGCGGGAAATTATAGGTCCGGATGCGCTCGGAGCGGTCGCCCGAACCCACCTGGCTGCGCCTCGAGGCCGAGCGTTCGGCATCCAGCGCTTCGCGCTTTTGATCGTGGAGCTTGGCCTTCAGAACCTTCATCGCTCGCGCGCGGTTCTGGTGCTGCGACTTTTCCGATGACGTGACCACGATGCCGCTTGGCAGGTGGGTGATGCGCACTGCCGAGTCGGTCTTGTTGACGTGCTGGCCGCCGGCGCCGGACGAGCGGTAGGTGTCGATCCGGAGGTCGGAGTCGTTGATCTCGATCTCGACATTCTCCACCTCGGGCAGCACGGCCACGGTGGCGGCCGAGGTGTGGATGCGCCCTTGAGTCTCGGTCTGCGGCACGCGCTGCACCCGGTGGACGCCGCTCTCGAACTTGAGACGCCCGAACACGCCATCGCCGCCGATCGAGGCGATGATCTCCTTGTAGCCGCCCACTTCGCCTTCGGAGACGCTGTCGATCTCCACCTTCCAGCCGTGCAGGGCGGCGTAGCGCTGATACATGCGGAAGAGGTCGCCGGCGAAGAGCGCCGCCTCGTCGCCGCCGGTGCCGGCGCGCACTTCCAGGATCGCCGAGGCGTTCTCGTCAGCGTCACGCGGGGCGAGCAGCAAGGCCAGATCGCGCTCAGCGTCCGGCAGGTGCTGGTCGAGCGCGGCCAGTTCGTCGTGCGCCAGGGCGGCCATCTCCGGATCCTCGGCGTCTCGCTCCATGCTCTCGAGTTCGGCCCGTTCGGCCCGCGCCCTGGCCAGGCGCTGGGCGGCGTCGGCCACCGGCTTCAGCTCGGCGTATTCCTTGGACAGGCGCACGATCTCCTGCCCTTCGCTGGCCGCGCCCATGCGCGCCTCCACCTCGCGGAAGCGGTCGAGCACCTGTTCGAGCCGGGCCTGGGGCAGTCGCACGGGAAGGAGACCTCGTGGGCGGGGAGCGCCGTCCTACATCGACCGGCGCGCAATCGCCAGTTGACCTCAGGCCCGGGACGATGTGCATCGCCGGTCCATGCCCTTCGTCGCCACCGTCATGACCATGTTCCCGGAGGCCTTTCCGGGGCCGCTCGGCGTCTCCCTGATCGGGACCGCCTGGCGCGAGAGTGACCTGTGGCGTCTGGAGACGGTGGACATTCGGGCCTTTTCCAAGGATAAGCGCGGCTTCCTCGACGACACCCCCTCTGGGGGCGGCCCGGGGCAGGTCATGCGGGCGGACGTGATCGCTTCGGCGCTGGACAGCATCGAGGCGGGCGGTCGGCCGCTTTTGTACATGAGCGCCAGAGGCAGCCCCCTCACTCAGGCGCGCGTCAGGGATTGGTCCCGGGCGCCCGGTCTCGTCATACTGTGCGGCCGGTTCGAGGGGGTGGACCAGCGGGTGATCGACGCCCGCGGGTTCGAGGAAGTCGCGGTGGGAGACGCGGTGCTCGCCGGTGGCGAGGCGGCGGCTCTCGTCCTCATCGAGGCCAGCGTGCGTCTCCTGCCCGGAGTTCTGGGCGAGAGCGCCAGCCTCGCCGAGGAGAGTTTCGAGGACGGTCTGCTGGAACATCCCCAGTTCACCCGCCCGCGATCCTTCGAAGGCCGCGATGTCCCCGAGGTGCTGTTGTCAGGCCACCACGCCGAGGTGGCCAAGTGGCGGCGGAGCCAGAGGGAACTGACTACGCGGGAGCGGCGTCCGGATTTGTGGGCGGCGTATCACGCCAATCAACAGGCAAAGGGCGAATTCAAGCCCAGAAACAAGAAGGACTGACGACCATGAATGTGATCGAAGAACTGGAAAAGGAAGAGGCTGCCCGCGTCACCGCTGGCAAGAAGATTCCCGCCTTCCAACCCGGCGACACCGTGCGGGTGAACGTCAAGATCAAGGAAGGCGAGCGCGAGCGAGTCCAGGCCTATGAAGGTGTGGTCATCGCCAGGTCCGGCCACGGGCTCCAGGAAAACTTCACCGTGCGCAAGATCAGCTTCGGCGAAGGCGTTGAGCGGGTGTTCCCGGTGCTCTCGCCGATGATCGAGTCCATCGAGGTCAAGCGCCGCGGCGCCGTACGGCGGGCCAAGCTCTATTATCTGCGCGATCGTCGCGGCAAATCGGCCCGCATCGCCGAGCGCGCCACCACTGCCCGCGACACGGTCCCTGAAACCGAGGATTAGCGTCCCGCCGAGTAGGGCCCCTTGGGACGGAATCGGGCCTATAACATCGCCATGACCATCCAGCGGCTGCCGCCGGAACTGATCAACCGCATCGCGGCCGGCGAAGTGGTCGAACGCCCGGCGAGCGCGGTCAAGGAGCTGATCGAGAACGCCCTCGACGCCGGCGCGAGCCGGGTCGAGGTCCAGATCGACGGCGGCGGCTTGGCGCGCATTCTGGTGGCCGACGACGGCGCGGGTCTTGCGCGTTCAGAATTGTCCCTGGCCATCGAGCGCCACGCCACCTCCAAGCTCAGCGCGGACGCGGACGGCGTCTTCGATCTGCTGCGCATCGCCACCCTGGGCTTTCGCGGCGAGGCGCTGCCGTCCATCGGCTCGGTGGCGCGGCTCTCCATCGCCTCGCGCGCGGCGGGCGCCCCAGGCGCCTTCGCCATCCGCGTGGACGCGGGCGCCGTCAGCGAAACCGGCCCCTCGGCCTTCCCGGGGCCGCACGGCGCACGGGTCGAGGTGCGTGATCTCTTCTACGCCACGCCCGCGCGGCTGAAGTTCATGAAGTCGGAGCGCGCCGAGACCATGGCCATCACCGAGGAGGTGAAGCGCGCCGCCATGGCCAATCCGGCCGCGGCCTTCAGCCTCGACGTGGATGGCCGCCGGGTCTTGCGGCTTGACGCCGAGGCGGCGGACGAAAGCGGCCGCCTCGCGCGACTCTCGGCCGTCCTTGGGCGCGATTTCGCCGCCAATGCCCTCGCCATCGACCAGGAGCGCGAGGGCGTAAGCCTTTCCGGCTTCGCGGGCCTTCCCACCTACAACCGTGGCAACGCCGCCCAGCAGTATCTGTTCGTCAACGGCCGGCCAGTGCGCGATCGCCTGCTGCAGGGCGCACTGCGTGCGGCCTACGCCGACTTTCTGGCGCGCGACCGCCATCCCGCCGCGGCGTTGTATCTGGCGATCGATCCCACCTTCGTCGACGTCAACGTCCACCCGGCCAAGGCGGAGGTCAGGTTCCGCGATCCGGGCCTCGTGCGCGGTCTCGTCATCGGAGCCCTCCGCCACGCCCTGGCCGGCGCCGGCCATCGGGCCTCCACCACCGTGGCCGCCCAGGCGCTCGGCGCCTTTCGGCCGGCTTACGCTCCGCCTGCCGGGGGCTACTCGGCCTGGAGGTCAGGCGGTTGGTCGCCGAGCCTGCCGGGCGTGGAAGGGGTGTCGGCCCGAGCCGAGCCGGACTTCGTGTTCGACGCCTCTCCGGCGTCGCCGGCGCCCGAGCAGGCCAACTTCCCCTTGGGCGCGGCCAGGGCCCAGGTGCACGAAACCTATATCGTCGCCCAGACCCGCGAAGGGGTGGTGATCGTCGACCAGCACGCCGCCCACGAACGCCTCGTCTATGAACAGATGAAGGCCCAGATGGCCGCCGGCGGCGTCGCCCGCCAGGCGCTGCTGCTGCCGCAGGTGGTGGAGCTGGACGCGGCGGAGGCGGAGCGCGTCACCGCTCGCGCTGACGAGCTGGCGGAGTTGGGGCTGGTGATCGAGCCGTTCGGGCCGGGCGCCGTGCTGGTGCGGGAAACGCCGGCCATGCTGGGCGACGTGGACGCCACCGCCCTGGTGCGCGACATAGCCGACGATCTCGCCGAACACGGCGCCGCCCTGGCTCTTGGCGAGCGCCTCGCCGACGTGTGCTCGACGATGGCCTGCCACGGCTCGGTGCGCGCCGGCCGGCGCCTGAACGCCGACGAGATGAACGCGCTTCTCCGGCAGATGGAGGCGACGCCTCATTCGGGCCAGTGCAACCACGGCCGTCCGACCTATGTCGAACTGAAACTAGCCGATATCGAGCGCCTGTTCGGCCGTCGCTGAGCGCCTCAACCGGTCCTGAGGAACCAGACCCGCGCCGCGCCCCAGCGGCGATCGTCCAAGATTTCGTAGCCATCGGGCTTGAGTTCGGGCTCGTCCGCGCCCCGTTCGGCGATGACGAGGCCGCCGGGCGCCAACCACGCGCCGTCCGCCAGGCTGGTGAGCGCCGCTTCGGCGAGGCCCTTGGTGTAGGGAGGGTCGAGGAAGGCGAGATCGAAGGCTGGCCCGTCAGCGGAGCTTCTGGCGCCCAGCCGGCTCGCGTCGCGCCGCAGGACGCGTGCGCGATCGCCGAGACCCAGGGCGCCGAGGTTGGCCAACACCGCCGCCTCGGCCGCCGGGTCATGATCCACGAACAGGCAGAAGGCGGCGCCGCGCGAGAGCGCCTCCAGGCCCAGCGCGCCCGAACCGGCGAAGAGATCAAGCACCCTGGCCCTCACAAGCGACCGCCCCCAGCTCGCATGCTCCAGCACGTTGAACAGGGCCTGGCGCGTACGATCGGCGGTGGGGCGGGTGGAGTGTCCCTTTGGCGCCACTAGGGAGCGCCCGCGATGATCGCCGGCCACGATTCGCATGGCAAAGGCCTTTGGTTTTTCGGCTGTTTAGCCGATGAACGGGGTCGGGTCCAAAGGGTGTTGAAATGGGCGTCTTCGGCGTCTGGCGGGGGCTGGGTATGTCGGCCTTTCTGGCCGACATCACCCAGCGTGACCGCGATCCGGCGCGCATCGCCGCCACGGTGATCGCGGGCGTGTGCGTGGGCCTGGTGTCCAGCGTGGCGTGCTGGATCCTGGTGCTGGTGCCTTACACCTTCCTGGTCGGTCTGGGCGGACAGGGGCTCTTGGGTCTCGGTAAGGTCGCCTTGATGTTCAAGGACGCCGACGCCCACGATCTCGGCATCACCCTGCTGCGGCTGGTGGAATCCACGGCCACTGACGGAGTTTTCCCCCTGGCGTTCGTCTCCTTGGCCGCCACCATGACCGGCCGCCCGTTCCAGCACTATGTCACCGCCGCCCGCCGGGTGCGCTGGCGCCTGCTGCTGGCGGGCCTCGGACTCTCGTGCCTGGCCATGTCGCCCCTCGTCCTGATCGGGCGGATGTCGCTGGGCGGCGCGCCGCGACCGCCGATGCTGGGCGTCGCCCCAGACCTTGCCGGACGGGCGGTCTATCTGGTCGCGGCCCTGCTTCTCATCCCCTCGGCGGCGGCGGAGGAGCTGATGTTCCGCGGCTGGCTCATGCGCCAGCTGGCCGCCTTCACGCGGCGCCCGGGCGTGCTCATTTTCGCCACCGCCATCGCCTTCTCCGCGGCGCATCTCGACTTCACTCCGGACGCCTTTCTGACCCGGATTCTCATGGGCGCGGGGTTCGCCTACATGGCCCTGCGCCTGGGCGGGATCGAGCTCTCCACCGGCGCCCACGCCGCCAACAACATCCTCTTCATTCTGTTCATCGAACCGCTCGGCGGCGGAAGCGCGGTGTCGGATGTCTCCTCGAGCCTCCCGTTCGGCGATCTCGGCCTGGTGGCGGGCTACATCGCGGTCACCGAGGCCATCGTCCGCATCGCGCCGCTGCGCCGGTGGGCGGGCGTGCAGGCGGCGGAGATCGCCATGCCGCTGGCGCCGGCGTTCGCGGCTGTGAACTAAGCTAGGCTTTCGGCTTGCGGGGCTTTGACGACTTCGCATGCGTCGTCGGCGCCTTGGCCTTCGCCCAACCCGCCTTGTAGACCTTGCGTTCGGGCGCCTTGACCTCGGCCGCTGGACGTCCCCGGCGTGGCTGGGGCTTCGCGGGTAGGGCAGGGGCGGTGCGAAACAGCGGCTTGTCACCCTTCGGCAGGTTCTTCGGCGCGATGAATGAAGCCAGCTGTTCGCGGATCACCCGCGGCCCCACTTCCTCCACGGCGCCCGGCGCCAGCTCGCCCAGCGCGAAGGGACCATAGGCCACGCGGATCAGCCGGTTCACCTTGAGCCCGAGGGCTTCCAGGACTCGGCGAACTTCGCGGTTCTTGCCCTCGGCGATGACGAGGGTGATCCATAAATTCGCCCCGCGTGGGCCGTCCTTCACCTTGTCGAGGCTGGCTTCGATGGCCCCGTAGTGGACGCCCTCCACGGTGATGCCGTCCTTGAGGCTGTCGAGCTTCGCCTGATCGACCCGACCCATGGCCCTGGCGCGATAGCGCCGTTTCAGTCCGCTCGACGGCAGCTCCAGCGCCCGGGCGAGGCCGCCGTCGTTGGTAAGCAGCAGCAGGCCCTCGGACGAAAGATCAAGCCGCCCCACCGAAATCACCCGCGGCAGGCCGGCGGGCAGGGCGTCGAACACCGTGGCCCGGCCCTTGGGATCGCGGTGCGTGGTCATCAGGCCCGCAGGCTTATGATAGCGGAAGAGGCGCGCCGGCTCCGCCGCGTTCACCACCTCTCCGGCCACGGTCAGGATGTCGCGCGGACCCACCTTGATCGCCGGGCTGGTCAGGACCTGGCCGTTCAACGCCACCTTGCCCTCGCCGATCAGGCGTTCGACTTCCCGGCGCGAAGCCACCCCCGCGCGCGCCAACACCTTGGCCACGCGCTCGCCGTCGCCGGTCCAGGGCGCTTGACCCTGACCCGCGCCCGGGGTTCGTTGCTGAGGATGGCCGACCATGACGAGACGACCATGCGCATCGCCCTGGCGCTCGCGCAAGACGCCGCCCGCGCCGGCGAAACACCCGTGGGCGCGGTGATCATCGATCCCGCGACCGGAGAGATCGTCGCCAAGGCCGCCAACGCCCCCATCGCCACCCACGATCCCACGGCTCACGCCGAGATTCTCGCGCTGCGCGCCGCCGGCGCCGCGCTCGACAACTACCGCCTGACCGGCCTCACGCTCGTGGTCACCCTCGAACCGTGCGCCATGTGCGCCGGGGCCATCAGCCACGCCCGCATCGGCCGCCTGGTGTTTGGCGCGGGGGATGCGAAGGGCGGCGGCGTTGCGCACGGAGCCAAAGTCTTCGATCATAAAACCTGTCACTGGAAGCCGGAGGTGACTGGCGGGGTGCTGGCGGAGGAGAGCGCGGCGCTGCTGAAGGGCTTCTTCCGCGCACGGCGAGGCGATTGAATTGGAAAGGGGCCGGACCTGCGGGCGACTTCTTGCTTGCGGTCACTGGTCGTGCGATAGGTTTCAAACAATCGTTTGAACGGAGGAACGGGCCATGGATTTCGACTATTCCCCACGTCAGAAGGACCTGATCCGCCGCGTCTCCGACTTCATGGACGAGCACATCTATCCGGCCGTGCCGATCTATGAGGAGCAGGCCCACGAGGGCGAGCGGTGGAAGGTCATCCCCATCGTCGAGGAGCTGAAGGTCAAGGCGCGCAAGACGGGCCTGTGGAACATGTTCATGCCGCCGCATTCCGGCGTGCCCCATGTGGACGACGTGTTTCAGTTCGAGGGCATTCAGCTCACCAACCTCGAATACGCGCCGATCTGCGAAATGTTCGGCAAGGTTGGTTTCGCGTCAGAGGTGTTCAACTGCTCGGCGCCGGACACCGGCAACATGGAGGTGCTGAACCGCTTCGGCACGCTCGAGCAGAAGGAGCGCTGGCTCCGCCCGCTGATGAACGGCGAGATCCGCTCCGCCTTCCTGATGACCGAACCCAGGGTCGCCTCGTCCGACGCCACCAACATCGAGACGCGCATGGAACGCGACGGCGACCACTATGTGATCAACGGCCTGAAGTGGTGGTCGTCCGGCGTGGGCGATCCGCGCTGCAAGGTCGCCATCGTCATGGGCAAGACCAATCCCAACGCCGCGCCGCACCAGCAGCAGTCGCAGATTCTGGTCCCCCTGGACGCGCCGGGCGTGAAGGTGCTCCGCATGCTGCCGGTGTTCGGCTACGACGACGCGCCTCATGGCCATGCCGAGGTGTTGCTGGAAGACGTGCGCGTGCCGGTGGAGAGCTTGGTGCTGGGCGAGGGCAGGGGCTTTGAGATCTCTCAGGCGCGCCTCGGCCCCGGACGCATCCACCACTGCATGCGCACCATCGGCGCCGCCGAAGTGGCTCTGGAAAAGATGTGCAAGCGGCTGATGAGCCGCAAAGCCTTCGGCAAATACGTCTCCGAACATTCGGTGTGGGAGCAGCGGGTCGCCACGGCGCGGACCGATATCGAGATGAACCGCCTCCTGTGCCTCAAGGCGGCGGACATGATGGACAAGGCCGGCAACAAGACCGCCCGGCTCGAGATTTCCATGATCAAGGTCTCGGCCCCGAACATGGCGCTCCGCATCATCGACGACGCCATTCAGGCGCATGGCGGCGCCGGGGTCACCTCCGACTTCGGCCTGGCGCGCGCCTACGCCAGCCAGCGCACCCTGCGCCTCGCCGACGGCCCGGATGAAGTCCACAATCGCACCATCGCGCGCATGGAATTCGCCAAATACGGCGACCTTCACGCCAGGATTCGCGCGGAAAAGCAGGCGGAACTTCTTCCGGTCGGTTCGCGATAACTGTCTCGAATTCAGATGTGGCCCGCGGCGAGCGATTCATCTTCTCGCGCCGGTCCTATTTTGCCTTGATCGACTTGGGCGCGCGATCTATGTCGAGGCTTGAACAGACTCGGGAAGGAACCCAGCTTTGATACGGATCGCCGCCGCCGCCGCCGCCTTTGTCACCGCCGGCCTCTCGCTCGCCCTGCCGGCCGCTGCGGCGACCAATATCCTTCCCGGATCAGGCGCGACGGTCACGGGGTCCAGCCTCTACAGCGGTTTCAACGAGACCAACGCGGCGGATAACCTGATCAACGGCACGAGCCTTCAGACCTATCCCAATGGCGACACGCGCTGGGTCTTCCAGGATGGCGCGAGCGGCGATGAAACCCTGACCGCTCACCTCGCCTCCACGGCGGACGTATTCTCCGCCGGATTTGCCTATAACGGCCAGGATCGAATTCCGACCTCGTTCGAGGTGCTGACATCCATGAACGGAGTGACGTTCACCGACGTCGCCGGTCCAAGTGCTCTCACCCCCGCCGACTATGGCATCGCCGGCATTTACACCACTGAGTTCTCATTCACGCCGGTCGAGGCGAACTACGTCGAAATTGACTTCGGCCAGAACTCGATCGCGGATTGTAGCGGGTGCGGCGGTGGCGCGGGGCAGGGCGCGGGCGTCTACCAGCTCTATGTCTCCGCGGTATCGGTGCCGGAACCGGGCGCGTGGGCGTTGATGCTGGCCGGTTTCGCAGGCTTGGGCGCGCTGCTGCGCCAGTCTCGCCGGCGGCTGCGCACGGCCTGACGCCGACGGTTTCGCGGTAACGCTTCGTTTCAGGCCTGGTGCGCGGGGCGCTGCGCCCGCCAGACGGCCTGGGCGTCGCGCCGTTCCAGTTCGCTCTCCGCCTCGCCCATGTAGTCGCGGGTGAGCGGCAGGGCGTCGTTGCGCTTGGTCAGCTGGATCTGGAAGTTCATGTGGTCTCCAAACCGGAAGCCCATTTCGGCGCCGGCCAGATAGAATTCCCACATGCGGCAGAAGCGCTCGTCATAGAGCGCCACCATCTCCGCACGCCTCGCCTGGAAGCGGTCGTACCAGTGGTGCAGCGTCATGGCGTAGTGCAGGCGCAGGATCTCGATGTCGGTGACCCTCAGGCCCGCGCGCTCAACGGCTGGCAGCACTTCAGACAGCGCCGGAATGTAGCCGCCGGGGAAAATGTATTTGGCGGTGAAGGGGTCGGTGGTGCTGGGGCCGTTGAAGCGGCCGATGGAATGCACCAGGGCCACGCCATCGTCGGCGAGGCGCTGGGCGATCAGGTCGAAGAAGGCCTGATAGTTCGGGCGCCCCACATGTTCGAACATGCCCACCGATACGATGCGATCGAACCGGCCGGTCACGTCGCGATAGTCGGTGAGTGAGAAGTTGACCTGCTGTGTCAGGCCCTCCGCTTCGGCGCGGGCGCGGGCCGTGGCGAATTGTTCCTCGGAAAGGGTGATCCCTTCCACGCTCACACCCGCCGCGGCGGCAAGCGTCATGGCCATGCCGCCCCAGCCGCAGCCGATGTCCAGCACCCTTTGGCCGTCCTCGAGCGCCAGCTTGGCGGCGATGTGGCGCTTCTTGGCGGCCTGCGCTTCCTCGAGGCTCATGTCGTCGCGCTCGAAATAGGCGCAGGAATACTGCATGTCGGTGTCGAGGAACGACCGGTAGAGCTGGCCCGACAGGTCGTAGTGATGGCGGACGTTGCGCTTGGCCGCCTGGCGGGCGTTATGCTCGTCGGAAAGGCGCGCCCACTCGCGGCGCAACGCCCCCGGCCGCTTGTTGGACACCTTGCCCACGCCGTTCCGGCCGGCCAGCGTCAGAAGCTCGCGTATATCGCCGCGCTCGAACTCCAGGCGGCCGTCCATATAGGCCTCGCCTACGCCGAGAGACGGTTTGGTTGCGATGCGCGCCATGGTCGTGGCGCCGGTGATCGCCACCGCCACCGACGGGCCGCCGCCATCGCCCAGAATGAGATGACGTCCGCCGGGCAGGCTCACCTCGAGCGTTCCGGTTCGGAACATCTGCTTCAGAAAGCTGTCTGTATTCAACGCCGCGCCCTCGTATCCCTCAGCAACAATGCGAACGCGCCGACCGGCCCTTCGGCGCCGCCTGATTTCATTTCGCCCGCCGCGCCTTGACTCGCAATAGGGCGGCGCCTATCTCGCAACCGTTGGCACTCGCCTATGCCGGCTGCTAACGCCCCGGCTGGGCGCCGCGCCCGAAAACTCATTGAAGACACTGTCACTCACGGAGAACATATCCATGGCGTTTCGTCCGCTCGGCGACCGCGTCCTCGTCCGTAGGATCGAGGAAGAAGAAAAAACCAAAGGCGGGATCATCATCCCCGACACGGCGAAGGAGAAGCCCCAAGAGGGCAAGGTCATCTCGGTGGGCCCCGGCGCTCGTGATGACTCCGGCAAAATCCACGCCCTGGACCTCAAGGCCGGCGATCGCATCCTGTTCGGCAAGTGGTCGGGCAGCGAAATCAAACTCGATGGCGAAGATCTCCTGATCATGAAGGAGAGCGACGTCCTGGGTGTCCTGAGCTGATAGCTCGACGCCTTTCCCCAAAGATTTCAACCTAGTCGAAAGAGAGCCTCCAACATGGCTGCCAAAGACGTACAATTCTCCACCGACGCGCGCGACCGTATGCTGCGCGGCGTCAATGTCCTCGCCAACGCCGTCAAGGTGACGCTGGGCCCCAAGGGCCGCAATGTCGTGCTTGAAAAGTCGTTCGGCGCCCCCCGCTCCACCAAGGACGGCGTCGCCGTCGCCAAGGAAATCGAACTAGCTGATCGGTTCGAGAACCTGGGCGCCCAGATGATCCGCGAAGTGGCGTCCAAGACCAACGACAAGGCCGGCGACGGCACCACCACCGCCACGGTCCTGGCTCAGGCCATCGTGGTCGAGGGCGTCAAGTCCGTGGCCGCCGGCATGAACCCGATGGATCTGAAGCGCGGCGTCGACAAGGCCGTGATCAAGGTCGTCGAGCACATCAAGTCGACGTCCAAGAAGGTCACCACCAACCAGGAAATCGCCCAGGTCGGTTCGATCAGCGCCAACGGCGACACCGAGATTGGCGACATGATCGCCAAGGCCATGGAAAAGGTCGGCAATGAAGGCGTGATCACGGTCGAGGAAGCCAAGAGCCTCGATACGGAACTGGATGTCGTCGAAGGCATGCAGTTCGACCGCGGCTACCTGTCGCCCTACTTCATCACCAACGCCGAGAAGATGGAGGCCGTCCTCGAAGAGCCGCTCGTGCTGCTCTACGAAAAGAAGCTTTCCTCGCTTCAGCCCCTGCTTCCGGTCCTGGAAGCGGTGGTGCAATCCTCCCGTCCCCTGCTGATCGTGGCCGAGGACATCGACGGCGAAGCCCTGGCCACCCTGGTGGTCAACAAGCTGCGCGGTGGTCTCCGCGTCGCGGCCGTCAAGGCCCCGGGCTTCGGCGATCGCCGCAAGGCCATGCTGGAAGACATCGCCATTCTCACCGGTGGCCAGCTGATCAGCGAAGACCTCGGCATCAAGCTCGAAAACGTCACCATCGAAATGCTTGGCAAGGCCAAGAAGGTCTCGATCACCAAGGACGACACCACCATCGTCGATGGTTCCGGGGCCAAGGCCGACATCGAGGGCCGTATCGCCCAGATCAAGCGCCAGATCGAAGACACCACGAGCGACTACGACAAGGAAAAGCTGCAGGAGCGTCTCGCCAAGCTGGCGGGCGGTGTGGCCATCGTCCGCGTCGGCGGCTCCACGGAAGTGGAAGTCAAGGAACGTAAGGACCGCGTCGACGACGCCCTCAACGCCACCCGCGCGGCGGTCGAAGAAGGCATCGTCCCGGGCGGCGGCGTGGCTCTGCTCAAGGCCGGCAAGGCGCTTGAGGGTATGAAAGGCGACAACGCCGATCAGACCGCGGGCATCGCCATCGTTCGCCGCGCGCTCCAGGCGCCCATCCGCCAGATCGCGGAGAACGCCGGTGTGGAAGGCTCGATCGTGGTCGGCAAGATCCTCGAAAACGACTCGGCGACCTACGGCTTCGACGCCCAGTCCGACAAGTACGTCGACATGATCACGGCCGGCATCATCGACCCGGCCAAGGTTGTGCGCACGGCTCTTCAGGACGCCGCTTCGGTGGCCGGCCTGATGATCACCACGGAAGCCGCGGTGGTCGAAGCCCCGAAGAAGGCCGCCGGTGGCGGCGCTGGCGGTGGCGGCGGCGGAATGGGCGGCATGGGTGGCATGGGCGACATGGACTTCTAAGTCCAAGTCTCCGATAGCTCTCTCGAATAGAGGGGCGGCGTCCGCTAAGGGCGCCGCCCCTTTTTCTTTGCCTGCAGGACCTCGGTGGCGAGAAATCCCCTGGGGCCGGCGATCAGCCGGGTCAGCGCCAGGCCGAACAGGCTCGAGCGGCTCACGCCCCAGTCGGCGGCCACCGCGTCGGCGCGCTCGATGAGGCTCTTCGGCAGATAGATGTTGACCCGCTCGGAGGGGTCCGGCGGGCTCGCGCCCAGCGCCAGATAGCTCACCACATCCGCGTCAGCCGGCACGACGATGGCGTCGAACGCCGTGGGGGCGGGCAGGGGCGCATCCCTCTCCGCCGCCTCGCTCAGGGCGTTGGCCAGCGCCGCCTCGCCCCTGGCGACTGCCTCTTCCTGAGACCTGCCGGCGGCCACACAACCCGGAAAATCGGGGAACCAGACGGCGAACACATCGCCCTCGCCGCGTTCCATCACCGCCGGATAAAAGCGCTTGGCCATGGCGTCTCGTCTCTTCGAGGTGTGTGAATTAGCACACAAGCGGCCTCACGGAAACCTGGATCGCATGGAGTGCGGGGATCTATCGCCTGTCGCGGTCCGAGCCGGAGCGATCGGTGACCGCGTTGATCACGCCGCTCGCGACCCAGCTGGTCAGGCCGAGCACGATCACGGTCAGGATCAGCGAGACAAACCCGTGGATATGGATGCGATGGATGAACAGGGTGACCAGCCACACCATGATCGCGTTCACCACCAGCAGGAAAAGTCCCAGGGTGATGATGGTGATCGGCAAGGTCAGGATGGTGAGGATCGGTCTCACGAGGGCGTTGATCACGCCCAGCAACAGGCCGCCCTCGATGAGCGCCGTGGTGGTGTCCACATGGACGCCTGGCAGAATCTTGGAGGCGATCCAGAAACCCACGGCCGTGGCCAGGGCGTGAAGGATGAAGCGAATCATGTGGTTCCCCTTTGCCGTCCCACCGGCCACTTTAGCGAAGTCTCGGATGCGTGGAAGAATGGCGATCACTTGACGTTGACGTTCACGTAAGCTGGCGCTAACCCGGATGGGCGCCAAGGGCCGGGCGCGCCGTGAACCTCATCTGGAGTCGACACCCGAAATGCCCATGGACCTCCGCCGTCCCGAACGGACCTTCACCATCCGCCAGCTGTGCATCGAGTTTTCCTGCACGCCCCGCGCCCTCCGGTTCTACGAAGACAAGGGCCTGCTCGCGCCAGCCCGGCAGGGCCTCAACCGTGTCTATTCCTACCGCGACCGCGCCCGCCTGGTGCTGATCCTGCGCGGCAAGCGCGTGGGCCTCGCCCTGGCCGAGATCCGCGAGATCCTGCAGCTCTACGAAAAGCACGATGGCGGGGCGACGCAGAACGCCCTGGCGCTGGCCAAATTCCGCGCGCGCATCGTCGCCCTCGAGCGCCAGCGGGAAGACATCGACCATTCCATCGAGGAACTGAAGCGCGGTTGCGCCGCCCTCGAAGCCAAGCTGGCCGAGGCCCCGGAAGCCGCCGAAGCGCCGCCGGCGCGGCGGGAATGGGTCGGCGCGTTCGCGCACTGAACCGTCATGTCCTACCGCCCGCCTGTCCGTGAGCACCTGTTCCTTCTGGGAGAGGTGCTGAACGTCGAACAGTACAAAGACCTGCCGGGCTTCGCCGACGCCTCCATGGATGTGGTCGAGCAGATCCTCGACGAGGCGGCGCGCTTCGCCTCCGAGGTGCTCGATCCGATCAACGCGGTGGGTGACAAGCAGGGCTGCCACTGGTCCGCCGATGGCTCGGTGACCACGCCGCCGGGCTTCAAGGACGCCTACCGCGCCCTGACGGCGGGGGGTTGGCCGGCGCTGGGCGCATCGCCCGAATTCGGCGGCCAGGGCTTGCCGGCGGTGGTCGGCCTCGCCTTCAGCGAGATGAGTTCGGCGGCCAACATGGCCTTCTCCATGTATCCGGGCCTGACCCACGGCGCCTATTCGGCTATCACCCACGGCGGCTCCGACGAGCAGAAGGCGCTCTATCTGCCCAAGCTGTCGTCCGGCGAGTGGTGCGGCACGATGAACCTCACCGAGCCGCAGTGCGGCACGGATCTGGGCCTTCTGCGCACCAAGGCGGTCCCGGCCGGCGACGGAACCTGGCGCATCAGCGGCCAGAAGATCTGGATCAGCGGCGGCGAGCACGATCTGGCCGACAACATCATCCATCTGGTCCTGGCCCGCGCCGAAGGCGCGCCGGCCGGCGTGCGCGGCATCAGCCTCTACATCGTGCCCAAGTTCATTCCCGACGCGGAGGGCAGGCCGGGTGTGCGCAACGCCGTCGCCTGCGCCGGTCTTGAAGAGAAGATGGGCATCCACGGCAACGCCACCTGCGTCATGGCTTATGACGAGGCCACCGGCTGGCTGGTGGGCGAGGAAAACCGCGGCCTCTCGCTCATGTTCGTGATGATGAACGAGGCGCGTCTGGGCGTGGGCCTCCAGGGCCTGGCGCAAGGCGAGGCGGCCTATCAGGCGGCCGCCGAATTCGCCCGCGACCGTCTGCAGGGCCGTGCCCTCACGGGACCAGTGAACCCCGACGGTCCGGCCGACCCGATCATCGTCCACCCCGACGTGCGCCGCATGCTGACGGACTCCAAAGCCGTCCTCGAGGCCGGTCGCGCCTTCCTGTTCTGGACCGGCCTGCACGGCGATCTGGCCGGCCTTCACCCCGACGAGGCCCAGCGCCAGAAGAGCGCCGACTACATGGGCCTGATGACGCCGGTGCTGAAAGGCTACCTCACCGACCGCGGCTTCCAGATCTGCTCCGACGCGCTGCAGGTGCACGGCGGGGCCGGCTTCACCGAGCATTTCACCGCCAGCCAGCGTCTGCGCGATTGCCGCATCACCATGATCTACGAGGGGACGAACGGCATCCAGGCGCTCGACCTGGTGGGCCGCAAGCTGGCGGCCAACGGCGGCCGCGCCGTCACCACCTTCTTCGCCGAACTGGACGCCTTCGTCGCCGCTCACGGGGCGGAGAAGGGGGTGAAGGACTTCATGGACGCCCTCGCCGGCGTAAAGGCCCAGCTTCAGGAAGCCACGCTCTGGCTCATGCAGAATGGCCTCGCCAATCCGGATAACGCCGCCGCCGCCTCCACCGATTACCTGCGCCTCTTCGGCCTCACCGGCCTCGCCTACATGTGGGCGCTGATGGCGCTCGCGGCGCACGCCAAGATCGACGCCGGCGACACGGATCCGTTCTACGCCGGCAAGCTCACCGTCGGCCGCTATTTCATCGCCCGTGTTCTGCCCGAGGCCGGCGCGCATCTGGCCAAATTGAAGAGCGGCGCGGCCGTGGTCATGGCCCTGCCGGCGGAGGCGTTTTGAGCGCGCATCTGGCCACGGTCACCTGGTCGCTCGCCGAGACGGCATACGACTTCCTGAAACGCCGTTACAGCCGGTTGCACACCCTGACTTTCGAGGGCGGAGCAAAGGTGACAGGGTCGCCGGCCACCTCGGTCGTTCCCGCCCCGTGGTCGTCGCCGGCGGGCGTCGATCCGGAATCGGCCTTCACGGCGTCCCTGAGCGCCTGCCACATGCTGTGGTTTCTCGACCACGCTGCCCGCGCAGGGTTCGCGGTCGCCTCCTACGCCGACCGGGCGGAAGGAACCCTCGGCCGGGTCGGGACGGCCAAATACGCCATGACCCGGGTCGCCCTGCGCCCGCGCATCGTCTTCGCCGGTGAGGCGCGCCCCACGCCGGAAGACATCGCCCGCCTCCACGAAGCCGCTCACGCCGACTGCTTCATCGCCAATTCGGTCACCACCGAGGTGGTGGTAGAGGAGCCCGCTTGAAACCTCTCCCATAGGGAGAGGGAGGGCCCCATGGCGAAGCCATGGGAAGGTGAGGGGTTACGCTGTCTGCGTTCTACGCCCTCACCCGGACGCGCCATGCGGCGCGTCTCGACCTCTCGAGCCTGCCCCGGGCGGGCCGCGCGCGCGGCGCGCCCCGGGGGGAGAGGCGAGGAGAGCCAACATCCGGCTTCTCACCTCCGCCATATCCTTCAGTTCGCACTCCCACACCGTCTCCACGCGCCAGCCGGCGGCTTCCAGGGCGGCGCGGGCGGCGACGTCGCGGGCGCGGTTGCGGGCGATCTTGGCGGTCCAGTAATCGCGGTTGGCCTTGGGCGTGCGCGCGCCTCTGGTGCAGTCGTGGCCATGCCAGAAGCAACCGTGGACGAAGATCGCCAGTCGCCGTCCGGCCAAAACGATGTCCGGCTTGCCCGGCAGGTCGGCTCGGTTGAGCCGATAGCGGCCGCCGAGCGACCAGATCACCTGCCGCACCTTAAGTTCGGGCGCGGTGTCCCGCCCCTTTACCCGCCGCATGACCTCGGATCGTTTGGCGGCGGGATAGACGTCTGTCAGGTCAGAGGCCTTCGAATAGGGCGGTGGACAGGTAGCGTTCCGCGAAGCTCGGGATGATGGCCACGATGAGCTTGCCGGCCATCTCCGGACGGGCGGCCACGTCGAAGGCTGCCGTCAAGGCCGCGCCGGACGAGATGCCCACCGGCAGTCCCTCGATCTTGGCGGAGAGCCTGGCCATGGCGAAGGCGTCGTCATTGTTCACCAGCACGATCTCGTCGATCACCCCGCGGTCGAGGATCGTCGGCACGAAGCCGGCGCCAATGCCCTGGATCTTGTGCGGCCCGGGCTGGCCTCCGGAGAGCACGGCCGATCCCGTGGGCTCGACAGCCACCATGCGCACCGACGGCTTCAGGCCTTTCAGAACCTGACCCACGCCGGTGATCGTGCCGGCAGTGCCGACGCCGGAGATGACCACGTCCACGCGCCCGGCGGTGTCGTTCCAGATCTCCTGGGCGGTGGAGACGCGATGCACCTCGGGATTGGCGGGGTTTTCGAACTGCTGCGGCATCACCGAGCCAGGGATTTCCGCCAGCAGCTCCTTGGCCCTGGCCACCGCGCCGGTCATGCCCCGCTCGGCCGGCGTCAGCTCCAGCTTGGCCCCCAGAATCAGCAGCATCTTGCGCCGCTCCAGCGACATGCTCTCCGGCATCACCAAGATGAGCTTCAGCCCCTTGGCAGCGGCGACGAACGCCAGGGCGATGCCGGTATTGCCGCTGGTGGGCTCGATGATCGTCGTCCCGTCGCGGATCAGGCCCTGGGCCTCCAGGGCCTCGATCATGGCCACGCCGATGCGGTCCTTCACCGAGCCCAGCGGATTGAAGAACTCCAGCTTGGCGACCACCTCGCCTTTCGGCTTCAGGCGGGCGGTGAGGCGCGGCAGGCCCACGATCGGCGTGTCGCCGACGGTGTCGATGATCGAGTCGTACATCTTGCCCCGGCCTTCACGGCGGAGCTTGTGGCTGCGGGTGTCGTTGGCGGCGTCCATGGTCGGCCTTCTTGTCATTTGGTGTTCATGAGCGGCCCGGCTCTCAAATAGTCCCGCGCGCGCCATCTTGGAAGCCGGCGCATTTGGCCTTGACGCCCGGTGGCGCGCGGCGCGCAATGTGACCAGCGATAAGGAAGGAAGCGCGCCATGGAGCGGGCGTACGATCTGGTGATCCGCGGCGGCGAGGTCGTCGACGGTTCGGGCGCGGAGACCTTTCCCGCCGACATCGCCGTCAAGGACGGCCGGATCGCCGCCGTGGGCAAGATCGCCGGGACCGGGATCGAGGAAATCGACGCTCGCGGCCATATCGTTACGCCGGGCTTCGTCGACGTGCACACCCACTATGACGGCCAGGCCACCTGGGACGGGCGCATGCAGCCCTCGTCCTGGCACGGCGTGACCACGGTGGTCATGGGCAATTGCGGCGTGGGCTTCGCCCCCTGCAAGCCCGAGGACCACGACCGCCTGGTGCGGCTCATGGAAGGGGTGGAGGACATCCCCTTTCCGGTGCTCTCGGAAGGCCTCCCGTGGAACTGGGAGAGCTATGAGGACTATCTGGACGCCCTGGCCGCGCGGACCTTCGACGTGGATATCGGCAGCCAGCTCCCACACGCAGCCCTGCGCGTCTTCGTCATGGGTGAGCGGGGCGCCAGGCGTGAGCCGGCCACCGCCGCCGACATCGCCGCCATGGCCGCCATCGCCCGCCGAGCCGTGGAAGCCGGCGCGCTGGGCTTCACCACCTCCCGCACCCTGAACCACCGGACGAGCGACGGCGCCCCGACGCCCACCCTCACCGCCGGCGAGGATGAGCTGACCGGCATCGCCCGAGGCCTCCAGGCGGCGGGCGCTGGCGCGCTGCAGGTGGTGTCCGACTTCACCGATCCGGAGGTGGAGTTCGCCATGCTGCGCCGGATCGTCGAGCGCTCCGGCCGGCCGCTGTCCTTCACCCTGGTCCAGAGCCCCATCGATCCGGGCGCCTACAAGACGCTGCTGGCGGCGCTGGAAGACGCGGTGGCTGCCGGATTGCCCATGGCCGCCCAGGTCGCCGCCCGGCCGGTGGGCGTGCTTCTTGGGCTCGAGCTGACGGTAAATCCCTTCAGCCAGTATGGCGTCTATCGCGAGATCGCCGCGGCGCCCCTCGCCGAGCGCGTGGTCCGGCTCAACGATCCCGCCTTTCGCGAGCGGCTGTTCGCTGACCATCCCCGCGAAGGCGCGCGCCGGATGCCCACCAACTGGGGCCGCATGCACCTGATGGGCGCGCTGCCCGACTACGAGCCGGCCCCGGACACCACGGTCGAGGCCATCGCCCGCGCCAGGGGCCTCGCGCCCGAGGCTGTGGCGCTCGATCACATGCTCGCCGATGGCGGACGTGGCATGCTCTACGTTCCGTTCCTCAACTACGCCGAAGGCTCCCTCGACGCCGCCCACGCCATGATCACCCATCCCTTGAGCGTGCCGGGGCTCTCAGATGGCGGCGCGCATGTGGGCATGATCTGCGACGGCAGCTTCCCCACCACCATGATCACCCACTGGACCCGCGATCGCACGCGCGGGCCCAAGCTCGGCCTGGCCGAGGTCATCCGGATGCAGACCCGGGACACGGCCCGCATGCTGGGGCTCAACGACCGCGGCCTGATCGCGCCGGGCTACCGCGCCGACCTCAATGTCATCGACTACGGCCGCCTCGCCCTGCACGCGCCCACCGTAGCCTACGACCTGCCCGCCGGCGGCCGGCGGCTCATCCAGAGGGCCAGCGGTTATGTGGCGACCCTGGTGGCCGGCCAGGTCACCTACCGCGATGGCGAGCCCACCGACGCCTTGCCCGGGCGCCTGGTTCGCGGCGTGAGGTCCGCGCCCATGGCCATGGCGGCGGAGTAGAACCATGGTTCAGCCCCTGGAACCCCGGTGCGCGTGGCGGACAGAAGATGTCGCCGACCCCGATGCCTGGACCGAGACGCTGTCCGGTGCGGAGCTCGCCGAACTGGACAGCGCCATCGCCCATGCGCGCGGCGTCTCGGACGACTTTCTGGCCATCGGCAAGGCGGACTTTCCGCTGCCGACCCTGGGCAGGCGTCTGAAGGCCATCGAGACGGAGCTGATCGACGGTCGCGGCTTCGCGCTCATTCGCGGCCTGCCGCGCGAGCGCTGGTCCAACGACGACATGTGCCTGGCCTATTGGGGGATCGGCGCCCACCTGGGGCGGCCGTGGCCGCAGAACCACTTCGGCCATGTGCTGGGCGACGTCACCGACCAGGGCAAGATCTTCGATGACCCCACCGCGCGGGGCAACGAACTGGGCGGCATCGGCCTCGATTTCCACTGCGACGGCTCGGACCTGGTGGGCTTGATGTGCCTCGCCACGGCGGCCAGCGGCGGCGCCTCGGCGGTGTGCAACTCCGTGGCCCTGCACAACGACATGGCGCGCGAGCGGCCGGACCTCGCGGCCGAGCTTTACAAGCCCCAGCCCTACGACATGCGCGGTGAGCAGCGCCCCGGCGCGCGCGGCTGGTACCAGACGCCGGTGTTCACCCGGCACGCCGGACGCCTGTTCGTGCGCCTGATCCGGGCCTACATCCTGGCCTCGCAGCGCCACGCCGACGCGCCCCGCCTCACCGATCTCGCCCGCGAGGGCGTCGATTGGCTGCAGGAACGGGCCGAGGGCGGCGCCTACAGCGTGATGATGGATTTCCGACCCGGCGACGTGCAGTTCATCAACAACTACCATGTGCTGCACGGACGTGCGCCGTACACGGACGATCGCCCGGCGGGCAGGGTGCGCCACCTGAAGCGCCTGTGGCTGGAGACCGACGCGCTCGCCGACCGCCCGGCCTGGTTCCGCAACAACATTTCCGGCCATTGGTCCGAAAAGCGCATGGTGAGCCGCCTCGACGCGGTCACCTGACTTGCGCGCGGCATGTGCCCGCGGACCGTTTGAAACTCGAGACAATCAGCCGATTGCCGTAGCGTTAGCGGGTTCTCGATCGCCTTTGGGGAGGCTTCCATGGCGCAACTCGACGAAGACAAGCTTCACACATTCGTTGGCAAGATGCTGGGCGATCTCGGCGGCGCGATGTCGGTGCCGACGGCCCGGATCGGCTTCAGGCTGGGCCTGTTCGCTGCGCTTCATGAGGGCGGTCCAGCCACCGCCAAGGCCTTGGCCGAGCGCGCCGGCGGTCTGGCGGAACGCTACGTGCGCGAATGGGCGCTGGCCCAGGCGGCCAACGGCTTCGTCGACTACCAGCCGGACGACGAGACCTTCACCCTATCGCCCGAGCAGGCCATGGTCTTCGCGATCAAGGACAGCCCGGTCTATCTCGAAGGCGCCTTCGACATAGTCGCCGCCATGATCGAGGGCGAACCCAAGGTTGAGCATTCGTTCCGCACGGGCGAAGGCGTGCGCTGGGGCGATTCCGCGGGCTGCCTGTTCTGCGCCACCGGCGCCTTCTTCCGACCGGGATATGTCAACAATATCGTGCAGAACTGGCTGCCGGCGCTCGATGGCGTCGAGGACAAGCTGAGGTCGGGCGCCAAGGTCGCCGATATCGGCTGCGGCGTCGGATTTTCGACCCTGCTGATGGCCGAGGCGTTCCCCGAAAGCCGCTTCGTGGGCTACGACTTTCACGCCCCGTCCGTGGAGGAGGCCAATCGCCACGCCGCCGCTCACGGCGTCGCCAGCCGGGTCAGTTTCCAGGTGGCTGCCGCCAAGGAGATCGCCGAGTCCGACTTCGACCTCGTGACCTGTTTCGACTGCCTGCACGACATGGGCGATCCCAGGGGGTGCGCACGCCATGTGCGGCGCATCCTCAAGGCGGATGGGACCTGGATGATCGTCGAGCCCATTGCCGGGGAACGGCCGGCCGACAACTTCAATCCTGTCGGACGCCTCTTCTACAACGCCTCGACGATGATCTGCGTGCCGACGTCGCTCGACCAGGAGGTCGGTGAGGGCCTCGGCGCCCAGGCCGGGGAGGCGAAACTCTCGGAGGTCATTCGGGAGGGCGGCTTCACTCGGGTGCGCCGGGCGACCGAGGGCCCGTTCAACATGGTCCTCGAGGCGCGCGCCTAAGCTTGCCGGTAAGCGTCGCGCAAAGGATTTCCGGATAGCCCTCCGTTGGGTCATGGTGCGCGCGGGGACAAGCCAGCCGGAGCATCGCCATGAGCCGCAAGACCGTCGCCGAAGTCATCGTCGAGACCCTGGAAGCCGCCGGCGTCAAACATTGCTGGGGCGTGCCGGGCGACACCCTGAACCATGTCACCGACGCCATCCGCCGCAGCTCCATCGAGTGGGTGCATGTGCGTCACGAGGAGGTGGGCGCCTTCGCCGCCGGGGCCGAGGCGCTGCTCTCCGGCAACCTCACCGCCTGCGCCGGCTCCTGCGGACCGGGCAGCCTGCACTTCATCAACGGCCTTTTCGAATCCCACCGCAACCGCGCGCCGGTGGTGCTGATCGCCAGCCAGATCACCCGTGACGAGCTGGGCTTCGACTTCCCCCAGGAGGTCGACTTCACGCCGATCTACAAGACCTGCAGCGTGTTCTGCGAAGAGATCCGCACGCCGGCCCAGGCGCGGCGCAAGACCGCCATGGCCGCCCAGGCGGCGCTCAGCAAGCGCGGCGCTGCGGTGCTCATCGTGCCGGTGGACGTCTCATCGGCGGAGGCGCCTGACGAGCCCCATTTCGCCGTCCACCGCGCGGCGCCGGTCATCCGGCCGAGCGACGCCGAGCTGGACCGGATCGCCGAGATCCTCAACGCCGGCAAGAAGATCGCCATCTATGGCGGCTCAGGCTGTCAGGGCGCGCATGACGAGGTGATCGCCCTGGCCGAGCGGCTCAAGGCGCCGCTGGCCCACACCTCGCGCGCCAAGGATTTCCTCGAATACGACAACGCCTTCAACGTCGGCATGACCGGCGTGTTTGGCGTGGCCTCCGGCTACCAGGCGCTGATGGGCTGCGACACCCTGCTGCTGCTCGGCTGCGATTTCGCCTGGCGCCAGTTCTATCCGGCCAAGGCGCGCATCATTCAGGTGGATATCGACGGCGCTCATCTCGGCCGTCGCCATCCGGTGGAGATCGGCGTGGTCGGCGATGTCCGGGAAACCGCCAAGGCCCTGCTGCCGCGCCTGAACGAGAGGACGGATCGCGCCTTCCTCGACGAGGCGCTGGAGCGCCACGTCAAGGCGCTGGCCGCGCTGGACAAGCGGGCGGTGGCTGATCCCGGCGGCAAGATCCATCCCCAGTATCTGGCCAACCTGATCGACGCCCACGCCGACAGAGACGCGATCTTCACCGCCGACGGCGGCTCGCCCATGGTCTGGCTGCTGCGCCACGTGAAGGCCAATGGCGCGCGGCGCACGCTCATCAGCCTCACCCACGGCACCATGGCCAACGCCATGCCTCAGGCGCTGGGGGCCAAGAAAGCCTTCCCGGACCGCCAGGTGGTCTCACTGAGCGGCGACGGCGGCATCGCCATGCTGCTGGGCGATCTCCTGACCGCGATCCAGGAAAAGATCCCCATCAAGATCGCCGTATTCGACAACGGCTCGCTGGGCTTCGTGGAGCTGGAGATGAAGGTCGAGGGCTTGCTCAACGCCTACACCGACCTCATCAATCCCGATTTCGCCAAGGTGGCGGAGGCGATCGGCTTTTACGGCCGCCGGGTCGAGCGCCCGGAAGACCTGGAGGCGGCGGTGAAGGAGTGGCTGGCCCACCCCGGTCCGGCGCTCCTCGACGTCCTCACCAGCCGCATGGAGCTGGTCATGCCGCCGCACATCGACGCCAAGAACGTGTTCGGCACGGCCCTCTATTCCACCAAGGCCTTCCTCGGCGGCCGCGCCGGCGACGTCTGGGACCTGGTGACGGAAAACCTGTGAGGGGAGGCGCCCAAGGCCGCCATGTCGCGCTGGCTAAGGACCGCTTACGACCCAAAGCAGACATTGGGCCGGGCCCGATCAACGCAGCCCATTGGAGCCGCCGAACACCGTGAGGACTAGTCTTCGACGCCCCTAGGCTCTGGCGCCAACGTAAGCTCTGGCGACTTGTCCCAGGATGAAGAGCAGGACGGCGGCCCCGAACCGGAGCCACCCCGAGATCTCAATCCCTCCGTAGCGTTTTGAAATCCACGGTATCAAGGCCGACCCCTGCTGCATGAAGATCACCGACGGCGCGCAAAAGATCTCGTTGAGGGCGGTTGCGGCGGCCGCGAGGATCTCGGGATGCGGCCTGCCCTGGATGACCACATGCGCCAGGGTCTGAAGCGCTTGCGCCTGCTCGGCGGCCTGCTGCGCCACCAGCTGGCGGCGCCGGGACTCCGCCGCCACCGCGCTGACGACGGTCGCGATGACCAGCAGCAGGCCCGCGGCCCACGCATCCGAGGCGCTGGCGATGACGAAACTGTACTTGGGCTCGGTGAAGAAGAAGTCGAAGGCGAGGACGCTGGCGAGGGTGGAGAGGAGCGACGGACCCCATCCGAACAGCGTCGCAGCGGCGATCACCGGCAGGACGAAGATCAGCGTGAGGTTGGCGCCGCCGACCCGGTCCTCGACGGTGAACGCGAATCCGATGGCGACGACCACGAAGAGCAGGGAGACTGCGTACTGCGCCGCGCGCGGCAGCCGCCCGGCCCCTCCGCCTGCCGCCTCTCGCCGCAGGGCGTCCGAGGTTCCCGGCGCCCCGGTCGGCGCGCGCGTGACCGAATCCGACATCATCACCACCTTGCTGGCACGGCCCCAACTCGAATGTCGGCAATCTAGGGCACTATGGCATGAACGATCGATATGGATTTAAAGGGCAGCGGTCGCTGCAGTTAAGTCCGCTTTCCACCCGTTGCGGACATGGCAAAGGCCCGTCGTCGGCCGGGCGCGGGCGTGCGCGCCATTACCGCGGTAGCGTGGTCAGGGCGCCGCGCCCGCCGACCGGCGCGGCCAGCATGACGGGCGGGACGCGAAGCTTGGGGTCGGCGAGCGCAGCGGCGCAGGCTCCGGGCGCATCTCGCGAAGACACCACTTGTTCAAGCACCCGGTTCATCTCCGTGGCGACCGGCGGGTCGAAATTGGAGAGCGCGACAAGCTGCCAGCCGGCCTCGGGGAAGTAGGCGACGTCTGCATTCACACCCGGCGCCCCGCCCCCGATCCCCACCTTGGACGTGGGCATCTCCCGAATGACGAAGCCGTAGCCGAATAATCCCGGGCCGCCTGCCGGATCTGGGCGCGGCGTGAGCAGCACGGCGAGCGTCGCTTTACTCAGGAGTCGCCCCCCGAACACTGCCGACAGGAGTCGCGATAGGTCCGCCGGGGTGCTGAACATGCCGCCCGCCGGTGACGCCAGGACCGGCCCGAATGCGGATCTCGGCTTGTCGAGCTTGCCCTCGGGCGACATCTGACTCATCGGCGTGGCCCCGCCGACAGAGTCGAGCCGCGTGTCGGTCATGCCGACAGGATCAATGATTTCATTCTGGATGAACGCCGCCCAGCTCTGGCCCGAAACCTTCTCGATGACGGCGCCCAGGACGATAAAGCCGGAGTTTGAATAGGCGCGTTTCGAGCCGGGCTGGAAGGCTGGCGGCGACGCCAGCGCGAGGGGCAGGAGATCGGTCGCTGTTTTCGCCGCCTCGATCGCGGCGCGGTTCTCGGGCCGGAAGTAGTCGCCGAGTCCAGAGGAGTGGTCTAGCAACTACGCGATGGTGAGGTCCGCGAACTGGGGCTTCAGACCCGGGAGATAGCGTCCGATCGGCCCGTCGAACTGAAGAACCCCCCTGTCGACCAGCCGCCCTATGGCGATGGCGATGAACATCTTGTTCACCGAGCCGATGTTGAACCTCGTCCGACTGGAGTTTGGGACCTCGCTGGCCGCATCCGATGCGCCGAAGGATCTCTCGACCACCAGATCGGCGTGGCGCGCGTAGACGGTCCCGCTAAATCCCAGAGACGTAGCGGCGCTCTGCATGCAGGCGGCAATCTGCTCGCCCTGCGCGGGTGGGGAGGCGTCCGCCGAGGCGGCCGAGGTCACGGTCGAGAAGGCCACCAAGATCATCACCCTCGAAATGCGCATCGCCTGCTCCGGATGTGGTTGTCCGGCGTCTCGGTATCGGCGAAGCTACTCCGAATGCCAGACGATCTCCTGAGTAGGGCGTTCCGGGTGGGCGGCCGCAAGGCGGCGGCCGCCTTCTCCGACCCGCTGCGCCGGCGTTTGGTGTTGCTCCTGGCCGGACGGGAGCGGTCGGCCGGCGAACTCGCCTCTACCATGGGCGTCGAGCTGAAACGGCTGCATTACCACTTGGTGACGCTCGAGAAGCTCGGACTGCTCGTCGTGGCGGCCCGACGGGCGCGAGCGGGGCGGGAAGTCAAGCTCTACCGGGCGGTCGCCAACGCCTTCTTCGTTCCCGCCGAGGCGACGACCGCCTCGCCGAGCACCGCCCTGGCGGCCGAATTGCACGCAGCTCAGGCGAGGCTCGCCGACCCGTCGCGCGAGGGGGCCTTGTATCATCTGGGCGATGAGGGCGAGTTCCTGATGCGGCCTGTCAACAGTCAGGGGGCGGAGCAGGTTCCGACCGCAGACTGCTGGCGAGTCCTGCAACTGTCGCCGGCCGAGGCGCTTCGCTTGGCCGCCGAATTGGACGGCTGCCTGAAAGCGGCCGTGGAACGCAGCCACGGGGCGACCAAGACATACCTGGCGCACTTCGCCTTCGCGCCCCGATCGAAAACTAACGCCGTTCCTGGCGTCATCCGAACACCGAGACGGTGAGCGCTTAGAGGCCGAAATTCACACCTTGCAGACATTCCCGGAATGTCCGCTTTCCATCTGTGGACGCCCCCTTCAGCGCAAGAGGATTCTGAGGGGCGGGTGACACGTAGTCGGATGCTGCCATCTGTCCGGCCTGTGATGCGGCGCTGGTGGGCCGCTGGCCTGTATGGGAGTTCGCGGATCGGCCCCAAATCACCCAAGCGTGCTTGAGGGCACGGTGGAAAGCCCTGGTTGTGCCGACCCCGTCTCGCCGACTATTGCGCCATACGCGCCTTCGCTCCTCCTACGCCTCGACGACCTCGCGCTCGCCGCGAGCCTTAAGCCACCGCGAGCGGAGCCCTGTAGACGCCGCCCCTGGCCAGGAGCGCCCAGACGATGCGGGCGGTCTTGTTGGCCAGGGCGACGGTGACCAGCATCCTCGGCTTGCGCGCCAGCATCTGGGCCAGCCATGAGCCCGCCGGCGCCCCGCGCAAAGCCGCCTGCTTGACCACGGCGCTGGCTCCGATGGTCAGCAGCCGTCGCAAGGTGCGCTCGCCCATCCGGGTGATGGCGCCCAGTCGCTGCTTGCCGCCGGTGGAGTTCTGCCGGGGCGTGAGCCCCACCCAGGCGGCGAAGTGCCGGCCAGCCCTGAACGTCTCTGGTGCGGGCGCCAGGGCGATGATCGCCGTGGCGGTGATGGGTCCGACGCCTGGAATGGTCATCAGCCGGCGCGCGATGGGATCGGCCTTGGCCCGACGACCGATCTCGGCGTCAAGCACCGCGATCTGCGCCTGAAGCGACCACAGGCTCTCGGCCAGCACCCGCAGGATGGCTCGGGCGGCCTCGGGCAGGGCTTCCTCGGGATCCTCGATCCGATCCAGCATCCGCGCCACGTGCGGCACGCCCCTGGGGATCGCCAGGCCATACTCCGCCAGGTGGCCGCGTAGGGCGTTGATGGTCTGGGTGCGCTGACGCACCAGCAGATCCCTCGCCCGGAACACCACGCCGCTGGCCTGTTGGGCCTCGTCCTTAACCGGGGTGAACCGCATGTTGGGCCGCTGCGCCGCCTCGCAGATCGCCTCCGCGTCAGCCGCGTCGTTCTTCTGCCGCTTCACGAACGGCTTCACATAGGCCGGCGGGATCAGCCGGACCGTGTGGCCCAGCCGGGTCAGCTCGCGGCCCCAGTGATGCGCGCCGGCGCACGCCTCCATCGCCACAACGCACGGCGGCAAGCCTGAGAAGAACGCCAACAGCCGTGATCGACCCAGCTTCTTACGGAACACAACCTCGCCCGCAGCATCAGCGCCGTGCGCCTGAAAAATGCTCTTGGCGATATCCAAACCGACAGTGCTAACCTCTCCCACGGACGCCTCCCTCGAGTGGTGTGTGAACACCTCCACTCTGGCACGCAGATGCCGTCGGGGGGCGTCCACCCCATCACCCAAAGCAGACATTGG